>TARA_R110001599_G_scaffold255374_2_pt1 | contig 27327 bp, 51 predicted proteins | sample TARA_R110001599 | Tara Oceans TARA_R110001599 (sample SAMEA4398360) | marine metagenome | biome: Polar Biome; feature: [MES] marine water layer (ENVO:01000295) within the mesopelagic zone...; material: water (ENVO:00002006), including particulate matter (ENVO:01000060) such...
TCCAGTTTTTATTATCTTCAGAACTTTTAGGTCCTAACCAAGGTCGTTTCATATCACTACCCCAAACCCAACTTCTATCGTGTTCTATAATTTCCTCTATTGTCCAAACATCGTCATCAATATCTATAACCTTATCACCCAATTTAACCTCTACTTTTTGGTAGCCACCTTTACCACCAAGTATTACTGTAGGTGATTCAGTCCAACCCCAATCATCTGAGGATTCGGTTATATCTTTAGGTCCTATCTCATCATCATTACCCTCATCAAACCAAGTTATATTTTTAGGGTCTACTTTATTATCGTTTTTATCATATAAAATATATTCACCCTTACCCAATCTATCGTACATATCACTTATAGGTAAACTATTAGATAATGCCGCTGTTTTTTCTTCCCAGCTATAATAAACCCTATTTTTAGATATGTCATCTATCCAAAATTTTCTGTCTAATTGTATCTCAACATTTTCTCCATCAGGTAAGTAGAGGTCACCAACCCATCTAAAGTAATAACCATGTAAATATTCCATGTCTATATGAACTTTTGTATCTTTAATCCAATCAAAATCATCAGATTCAAACAAACCTTTTTTTATATCTTCGTAATTTATAGTTTTAGCATCTTTTACTTCGGGGTATAGTTCGTATTCTGGGTCCGAACCATAAATCAACATGTTTCGACCAGAATCATTTACATACTTACCGATAAAAGCTTGACCATTTTTTCTAATCCTATAATTTAAATACTCTAAATCACTCATCTCATCATCATCGTCCCAATCTGAGGCGTTGGTGGGTTGGACAGATTTTAAAGCTTGGTTAATAAACTTAAAGAATTCATCTGGGTAGAGGTATTTATCAAAAACCACAGCATCGTAGTAATCCCAGTAGTCGTTACTAACATCACCAACCCAATCTAGGTCATCTTCCTTTAAAAGTTTTTTGATTACATCTTTCATCTTTAGATAAATATCGATTAGGCATAAAAAAAACCCCAAATAAAATGAGGTTCTTTATTTGGTTATATTTAAAAATTCACTTCACCAACAATCTTATCTTTATTATCTCTGAAGATAACACAATCTTCATATCTTTCTTCATCATTAATGAGGTAGTTTAATATCCATTCGTATTCTTCTTTAGAAATCATAACACCATCACCACCCTCTTTTAGGTTATCTAATGTAGTATCCATTAGAATTAATTTTTCCATATCAGTTAAAACCATTTCTCATTATTTTTCTTAATTCTTTATTCTTCTTTTTGTTATATAACTTCCAATACTCTTCATTATAAAAGTTAGCGTAAAACTTCTCCATTTCCATATCTTGTTTACTTATTATTATTGGTAAGTGGTATATTTCTTTATCTTTACGCATTTAATCTATAACACATTTAAATGTTTCTTCACTATTAAAATTATAACTGTTCGCTATGACTAATTGGTAACCACTGTAATTAGAATCTTTTTTTAAATCTTTAATCACTAGTTCAACAGTCTCAAAAGGGTGGGGGTCCAAGATAAAAATATTCCTACCTTTAACAATATAAGTTAATTTACTTTTTGGCTTTCCCCTCTTCAATAAGTTTTTCATAATCTTTTCTTTTAATTGCGACATAAGAAGAATTCAAATACCCAAAAACTTCATCACTAAATTTTTTAGATGCTTTAAAACCCACCACGTTTTCAATATTAATTTTATCGTAAAAAGATTCGTTAGGGAACCTTACCTCAATATTTTTATTCTCCATTTTATCTTCTTCTCTTATGCCACATATAAGTTGTAAACACCATTAAAGATATTAATACTCCAGTATCCATAATTTTACTTTAAACTAATGGTAGTAAAAATAAAACTAATAGTCAAATATTAATCCATTTCATCTAAATCTATACCATGCGTGTCGAACCACCATTCCTTTGGTTTGTCTTGGTGTTTATCTTTAAGTCTTTCGTATCTAGATTTAGCCTTTTTCTGTCTCTCAACTTCTCTTTCGAAAAATGGGTGGTCCATTTTACCACCTAAAAGATAAAACTTTCTTAATAATTTTCTAAGTATGTAACCTTGTTTTTGTGGACCTGGTTTAAAACCCACTTCTATTATTTTAATTATAGCATCCTCTAGTATTTCTGCTTTTGTGGGTGATGGGTTTTCATTAATAATATTATCTACCCTACTATAACCAAAACCAACGTCTATAAATTCCTCCATTGTGTTAACTATGTTACCAATCTCTACGTCTTTATGGTAAAATTCTGTACAATAACCACCCATTTCTCCATCACTCCAAATACACTCTTCATCTTCTCTAACTTCTACGAAATAATCATCATATAATTTAGCCCATTCACCCATTTTATCTGGATGTACTGTAACATAATCTACCACAATACCCAATTCTTTATTTATAAACTCAAACCAAAAGTCTATAACTTCTTTAAGTGACATCTCACCAAAAGAAAATAACCCAATCATCTTAAAGTGTAACATGTGTGTACCATCTCCAATCTCATCTATGTCATTTAATCTAATACATGATTGAATATTGGCTACAGTTGTGTTATCTGGGTTTTTAAATTTATCTTTAAATTGTTGCATACCAGCTGGACAAAATAATGTTGTCTCATCATAACTTTTAACATTTGTATCTAACTGAAATCTTATGTTTTTTTTATCACAAAAATCTTTGTAAATATTTTCTAGATTTTTCATTGGGTGTTTTTATTACATAAATAGTTTTCTACCCTAGATTAAGACTCATCTTCATCAAAAAAAGGGTCATCATCACCAACATCATCAGTAAGGTCATCTTCCATACCACTATCCACTAGTAGGCTATGAAACTCTTCTTGTAATTCCTCCATTCTCTTTTTACCCTTTTCCGTCATCCATAAATGTTCATTACCCTCATCATCAAACATAGAGTCTATGAAACCCTCTTTTTTAAGAACTTCTACATGTGCTCTTAACATAAGTTCAAAGAGTAGTCTAGTTAAATCATCTGGACTTAGATTAACATCACCACTATCCATCCAAACATTTAGTGCTGCACCACCTATTATTTCTCTGAAAATTTCAACACCCTCATTTTCAGATAATTGTGCTAAATCATTTTCATCAAAAAACCCATCTGATTTTAATTGATTGTAGACATCTTGTAACCAAACTTCTACTGTGTGTGGTAAATTACTAGACATTTTAACTATATTTAAGTGATATTTGGTATATTAATTCTTGAACTTCTTTTTTGGTTAGAATACCAAACTCAAGGTCTTCATGATAACCTTCACATCTAATAGCGTCTTCTTGGGATATTCCTCTTAAGATTTTTTTCCACTTGTTATGTATTTCTTTTTCTTCCATAATTAAAAGTTGGTTTCGTTTTTATCTAACCCCTCTAATATATATGCTATAGCTTCCTCTGGGGTGTCCACAATTGTAAATAAATCAAAATCTTTTTCAGATATATTACCCTCTTTTTCACACATCGTATCCTTTAACCAATACATAAGTGGTCTCCAATAACTTACTCCAACAAGAACTACTGGTACTTTTCTCATATGACCACATTGAATTAATGTCAATGTCTCAAAAAGTTCATCTAAAGTACCAAAACCACCAGGATAACCAACAAATGCTTGTGCGTATTTTAAAAAGAATACTTTTCTGGTGAAAAAATATCTACAATCCACCAAATTATCTATATAATCATTCTCTTTTGCTTCAAAGGGTAATTGTATTGATAACCCAACAGATGGTTTTTTGGATTGATAGGCCCCTTTATTTGCAGCTTCCATGATACCTGGACCACCACCAGTTATGACACCAAAACCATTTTTAGTACAGAGTTCAGCTAGTCGTGTAGCATTATCATAATATTTACTATCTTTTTTTGTTCTAGCTGAACCAAATATCGAAATACATGGACCTAGTTCAGATAGTTGGTCGAAACCTTTAACGAACTCTCCTTGAATTCTTAATACTTGCCAAGCGTCTTCCGCTTTTTTAACATCCCAATTACTTTTCATCTTTAATTATTTTATTTATTTTTACCTAATATTAAACCTACGCCCAAAATTGATTAATAATCTAGTATTCCACCCATCTTCAAATCCAAAACCTAATGATTCTCTTCCAGATTCTACCGATACAATCCACTGACCATTTTTTTTGTTTACAACAGTACTTTGTATGTATAAGGTGAATGGGTATGGTCTAATACCACTAATAACATTTAAGGTACCATTTTCACCATCAACACTAAAACCTAAACCTAATTTAGCTGTTAGTACTGTTGGGAAAGCTATCCCACCCTCCACATCTATTAAAAATCTTCCATAAAACTTAATGGTAGAACCCAACAAAAAAGACCCACCTGGGTAAATACTTGTGTTATTAAAACTAGCAAAACCACCATTTAACTCTAGGTACGGTGTTGAGCTGAATGCCCTCAATGATATATCTTTAAATTCTAAATTTGGTGAAGGGTCTTCACTCATAGGTTGTTGACCTAAAATTGTTAGTGAAATTAATAATAGAATTAATATTGTGATTATTTTTTTCATTTTTATTTTAAGTATATTACTTTTTTTTAAATAAAACAATACTTTTAGGCATAATAAAACACCATTAAAATGGAGTTTTATTTTTTTTAATTAACTACTTTTTGTTTTTGATGTGGTAAGTGATAGTACTGGTGGGTATGTTGTGTTTTTCACCTATAGCTTTAAAACTCATCCCAGATTTTCTATCCTTTACGAAAGATTTTTTCATATCTTCAGTGATAATAGTTTTACCCTTTTTCTTTGTTTTCTTTACCGTTTGTTTTTTCTTGACCACTTTCTTTTCTACTACCGAAGTTTTAATAACTTCAGCTTTAGTTGGTCTTTTTTCCATAACAACCCCCTCAACATTAGGTGTTTTGGAATCACACCAATTAAAACAAACTTTGTTGAAAGTTAGTTTACTAATTACCTTACAAATCCACTTTTTCATTTTTAATTATTTAGATTTTTTATTATTAACCATACCCATTTCTATTGGTGATATGACGTACTCACTTCTTAAATTATTAACAACTAGTTGTCCTTCTATTAAATCTTTTGCTAACAAAACGTTTTTTAATATTTCATCGTTGCTAAGATTATGAAATTCACTTCCTAGTTCTGTCAATACTTTAAAAGCTTCTTCTAAGTTTTTATTCATGATTATAATAATACATTATTTTTTTATAAAAGGAAAGTTTATTTTTTTAAATGGTCGTATAAGTCATTACCCAGCAATTTACCTATTTCTGTATCACTTGGGTAGTGGACTTTAGCCATGTTTCGACTGAAAGCTATATCTTCACCCATACTCAAAAGTTCTTTCTCATACTTTGGGTATAGGTCAGCTAAATAACGACTAACAAAAGCTCCTTGTGTTGCATGACCAGAAGGGTAAGATGGTGTTTTGGCTGAATCTAAATTTTCAACATTTAAATCAATATCTTTCTCATTAGCTATTTGGTAAGGTCTAGGTCTGTTATAGTGGTATTTAAGTTTTAATATTATGGTTTGAGTCTCTTTGATTAATTCATCTAATTTTTCTTTGGGGTATTCTAAACCCTTTTCTTCCAAGAATTCACCAAAATAACTCTCAAACTCATCAGCAGCATCAACAAAACTTTTATTAACAGGTATACTTTCTAAGTATTCAATCTCTTCCTCTGTTTCAGTAGATTCATTTTCTGGTGGTGGCATGTCCATAAATTTATTGATGTGGAAATCCCTAAAAAACTTAAGTTTACGATTCATCTTTTTCTTGTGTTTTTTCTTAGTTTTTTCGGAATAAACCAACTCTTTCAAATGTTCAACAAAAACTTGTTTAATTAATAATTTACCCTTATTTGTTTCCATTTTTGTTTTTTTTAATCAAATATTCTTTAATCTCTTCTTTTAACCATTCATAGTTAGGGTGTTTTCTCGTTGCTAACAATCTAAAAGATATCCTATCAACCAATTCTTCTAAACCCTCATAATTGTCTTTACTCATTTTAAAATAAATTTAACTAAATTTTTAATAATCTCATAAAAAATTATTATCTCCATTATTTTTGTAACATCCTCCATATTAGTAAATATTAAGTGGTTACTATTACTACTCACTTTTTTGTAAGTGTTTAAATGATTTATAAAAAGCGTAAGGTAGTATTATTATAAACACTATTGAAACACCTATAATCATTAAACCAAAACGAAGATAATCTATTATCTTTTTAATCATTTTAATCTTATTACAACCCTACCAGCATTCATAGGTTCTTCTTTCACCTCTAAATGGTAATCTATTAGTGTGTTTTCCACAATACTTTTCATTTTTTGACTAAAACCAGTTATTATTTCAATAGTACTACTACCTTTTTGTAGGTGAGTACCAATAAAAACATCTACCTTTCTAGCCACATCTTCATGTTTAGTACCATGTAAATCTAATGTTTTTGTGTGTAATTTATTTTTACCTCTTCTCATAATTTTTAATTTTTAATTTATCACGTTGTGTGAAATTTTGAGTACCTAAAATTTTTACAAATCATTTTTGTAACCAACCCTTTATCTTCTGAAGGGTATCCTGGTCTAGTATGTGTGTTAATTATAATATTCATTGATGTATCTCTTAGTTGTTTTAAAGTTTTTTCATCATCTATAACCCTAACTAGTTTATCATCAAAATATATATTAACCTCATTTGGGTACCACTCTACACTATATTTATGGAAATCCTCACTCGGACACTTCCACCCTAACCAATGACGTTTCGCTCCATGCTGATAGTTGTCTGGTTGTACACCTAAATGTAAATTACTTTTAACATTCCAAAAATTACCCCAAAGGGCATCAATGTTCCAATTGAAATAACTCCCACTTTTATTGGAGTACCCTTCGAACACATCTATTTCTGGTGGCCAAGATTCATATGCCCACATCCAAAAAGCTGGCCATAATAAAGGTCCTTTAGGTAGTTTAATATCTATATCAAATCTACCGTACCCAAATTTCTCTTTACAGTTAATCAAACCAACACCTGTGTTTATTGTTTTATCTTTAAATTTTCTAGGGTTGTAGTGTGTGTAAAGTTCTAGTTCACCACGGACATTAATTTTAACAGCATTTTTGTCATAATAACATATTGGTTTTTCTGGATGAACTATACCCCATCTCTCACCTATTTGCCATTCATATCCTTCCCACTTTATTAAATTTTCCATTTGTTCTTTATTTTTAAATATTTGTAATAATTAATTCCTATTATTACCAATAGACCAAAAGAAGGCTGCCACTAAAGCACATATAACAATAAAACCTAGAGAACCCATATTAATCTATTAATATTCTTTTTAGAACCTTTTTTTCCTTGGTGGTGGTTTTCTTAATAGAGTCTGGGTTCTCACCAACACCATTAGCCATCCAAGATTTGATTTCCATTTCAGATAAAAAATCTGAGACGTTGGGTATGAATTTCTTACCGTAATCCTCTAGTATATGGTATTCACATATGTCTTTAACTGACACAACTTTACCACTTGAGTTGGTTATGTACTCCCCAAATAAAGGTAACATAACCTCAAAAATAAAAAACATATTGTGTGTTAGTGTGCGATGTCTATTGTCCGAAAAATACTTTTTAGAACAATCCATTTTATTATGGAGTGGTAAGTAGTCTTCTATCTCACCACCCCATAATCTTACTGAAGACTTTGAATGTACTCTAGGATTAGCCATTTACTTCTTCGTTTGTGTTTTCAACCTCATCTTCTTCATCTTCAGCGTAAATAGTACCCCAGTTTTCATTACTAACCAAAGTAAATACAGCTAATTCTTGTTCATCATCTTCATTATACTTAATGTTACCAGTAGTACCAGCATCATTCCAATTATAGGCGACATCCGCAGCATCAATAATATCCAAAAGAAGTTTTTGATTTTCAGATTCATTTAAATCCACATCACCTTCTCTATTAGGCCAAATATCAATGTAATGAAACGAACCAAAGGCGTCTCCTCCACCTTCAAATTCAATTTCTACTGTGTCTTTTTCTTGGTCAAACTCTGGGTAACCATTTTTAATCATTTCAATAAAACGTTTTCTAATACTCATTTTTTTGTTTTTAATTTTTGTTATTTTTATTCATTTAAATCCCAAACGGATTTTCTTTTTCTTTTTGGCCATTTATAAGATAACCATAAGAAAAATTTTTTTATAATTCTTTTCAAAACTCATCCCAATTAGGTATAGAATAATGTCTTTGTACTAATATTTTTTTAATTAATCTAAAATCTTTAACTCTATTTATTTTTAAACCAAACTCAAAAGCTATAACTTCTATGTGTGGTAGTAATTCTGATAACGTATGCTTACCAATTGTTTTCATGTTATAATATGTTTATTGTAAATAATTTTCCACAAACAATACCTAAAGCACCGAAAGAAACTAAAAGTATTAATCCTAACCATGAACCCCTAGTGGCTCTTTTTGAGTTCATAGCGAAAGCTAAGTAATATATAGCAGCGAAACCAAATAAACTAAAATTGTCACCCACACTGTTTCTATGTGGGCTAGTGAATATAACCAATACCGAACCCAAGAAAGCTTGTGTAAAGGGAAATAAACAGGCTAAAAAGATGGTGTAGGGTTTGTTGAAGTTAATCTTCAACCAATTTGTGAAGATTCTTGTTCTACTGGTTAACTTTTTCTTAGTGAACTTAAACTTTTTTCTCAATAGTTTATACCTAGTTAATAATCTAAACATCTTAATTTAATATTGATTTTATTATTTCAGAAACTAATTTATTATCTGCTTTACCAGAATGTTCCCTATTAAACCTACCCATCATTTGACCAATGTTTGGTATACCCTCACTCACATACCCAACTACAATACCCCTAATTTGTTCCTCAGACATTAGTTTTGGTAGATAGTCTTCAATATAGGTTAATTCAAGTAGTGATTGTTTTGTGTTAGTTTGTTTAAGTGATTTTTCTAACTTTTTTAACACCTTTAAAACGTTTTCATCTGTGGAATCAATACCTCTACCTTCTTGTAGTTGGATTTCTCCTTTAACAACACTTAAGAAATTTTTTTTATCCATTTCTTTAGCTTTAAAAGCTGTCATAAAATCACTATTAATTCTTTCTTTTAAATTACTCTTCATCATGACCCATTTTTTCCCATAACTCTTTTAATATTTCATGTCCACCTCTTGTGTGCTCTATCTCACTCAACATTGAGGTGAAGATTTGATTTTCATTCACCAACTCTTCGTTAGCTTGATTTAACAAATCTATATCTTCATGTAATGACTTAATACTATCAGACATAATCTTATTATTAGACTGACATTCTGTTAATTCAGTATTAATTTTATTTTTAGTTTTTGAATTACTAACTAAACTACAAATAGAAACGACAATTAATATAATTAATGTCGATATTTGCACTGTTATGTACGATGATTTTTTCATAAATTTAATTTATTTTTAACTCTTTGTGATATAGGAATGGAATCTCCTTGTTCATCTATTCTAACAAAAACCATGTTAGTTGATAAAATTAAAGTTTGGTGTCCATCATAAACACTATGACTTCTTGCTTCCAATTTTAAAGTTAAACTAGTTTTACCAATCGACACAACTTCACCATAAATCTTCAATAACTGACCCTCTTTAGCAGGCTTATTGAATATACACTCATCAATAGCTTTGGTAACCATTCTAGGTGTATCACAAACTTCGGAAGCGAATCCCGCACCAGCGGCATCCATCCAAGCCAAAAGTTTCCCACCAAATAAATTACCATGAAAACCTAAATCAGATTTTTTAATTGGGTGTGTTGTTATGTGTTTCATTTTGTTTTTCATTCCTATGTTTGTTAATAGTATTATTTTTTTTAAATAAAATCAACCTATAATTTGGGTTATTTAATATTTTTACCTATATTTGTATTGTTAATAAAAATAAACCCTTTAAAAATTTTAAAAATGGAAATAGTAAAATTAAGAAATTTAGAAATACCCCAACAAGTTTTAGTACCAATGAAAACTAATACCGTGTTAGATAGTTTTATATCTGACAGAGGTGGTTTATTACCTTCGTGTATATATGTTGTTGTCGGTGGAGCTGGTAGTGGTAAAACTTCTTGGTCTATTGATACTATCCATAAATTACAAAACACTAACCCTGATAAAAAGTTTTTGTATATATCTGGTGAACAAGATGAGATTGATAACTATGAGTTATCACAAAAGTTACCTGGTTTATCAGACCTTAGTACATTATATCTATCTGGATGTCAAGACCCAAAGAAGGTTTTAACAGATGTATTAGAACAAGGTTGGGATTGTGTCCTTATGGATAGTTTAGAAGTCGTTGCTAGTAGAGTAAGAACAGCCACAGGCATGAATCAAAAAGAAAGTTCAACTTGGGTGATGGATTTGATGTTCAAACATAAGAAAGGTGGTAACCCTTCTAATATATTTACAACTTTCATGGTTATACAACAAGCGACAAAGGGTGGTAACTTTAAAGGTGATTCATCTATTGAGTTCGATACCACAGGGATGTTATATGTTAGATATGATGAGGATGAAGGTAATCGTTACTTAAGTTTTAGTAAGAATCGTAGGGGTTCTAATAATATTAGACAATACTATAGATTATCTAATGGTAGAATGCAGTACATACCTAGAGTAACACAAACCACTTTTGTAGCACAAGAGGAAATCGTATCAGACAGAAAACCAAGAGATTATAGACATTCTTTCTTAACTAGATAGTATATGTGGGGGTTTAATAACCCCCATTTTTTTTTAATGATTAAATGTTTTAGTTACATCACCATTATCCCAAACTAAGAAAATTATACCTTTAGTTTCTGGTAGGACTGATTGACCCATTTGGTTATATCTTTCTATCACCTCTGTTCTCGGTAATTCCATACCTACAGAAACAACATTAAACTCCTCCCAATTAGCATCATAATCGGTTTGTCTTAATTTATAATATTGGTACCCTTCTTTAGGGTTATTATCAATTGTGTTATAATTTAATAAGGTGTTACTGTTACCAGCTCCTTGTGTTTTTGATAACTCAAACCATTCGTAACCATCGTAAGATTTATATACAGTAAAATAATCGTTGTTAGCCTCAGAGTGTGTGGACCACTCTATGATGACACTTTTCTCTATACCTTCAGATAATGTAGCGTTAAATGATGCTAATGTGATTGGTAAAGCTGATTGTCTTGTAACCACAACATCCCTACAAGAAGTCTCTACAACACAAAAATCATCAACGTTTACGTGAATAAAATACGACTGTCCCACTTCAGCTGATTGTATTACAACAATACCAAAACCAGTTACTTCCACAGTTCCATCAAAAGTCCCCTTTCTAATTGTTATCCAATCACCAGATGTTGTGGATGTTACTGTGTAAGCCACACCTTGTTCTGGGTTATCGAACCTACAATAATCACCAGCGTAATAACATGGGACTATTGTGTTGGGAGTTTGTTGTGTTGGGAAATCAGTACTGGTGTAGAAAGCCGCGTTAGTACAGGGTCCAGAAATTAATTGTTGTTCAGTTCTGTATATCATCACTCTAGTACATGTCATATTACTTGTACAATCATATTGGTTAAGGTGTACATATAATACACCAGTAAAGGTTGATGTCCAATTTATATATGAGGAGTATCCAGAACAACCAAAATAATCGTCATTAAAGGCAACTAATGTTCCATTACCATCTCTTAATGTTAATTGTGTATCATAACTAGCTAAAACACCTCCGTAGTTGTTACAGGTTGAGAATTGGTAGGAATCTCCATCAATTACGTTCACCCTAATAACTTCACCAGCCCAATTACAAGTACTTGCGTAACCCCAAGAGTCTGGTGAGGGAGTATATATTGATGATGGATAATAATTTGTTCCGTTATTGCACTGTGTCTTTGATAAGAATGGTACTAACAGTAGTAGTAGTACTAGTAAAAACTTTTTCATGGTAAAATATTTTATATTTTGTTAGGGGTTAAGTATGACTATGTAATGTGTATTACGAGTTTACACTTATATATAAATATAAACACAAGTTAAAAAAAAGAAACGGTTTGGTTTTTACCTATTATATTGTATCCCTTAATTCAGGTTCAATACCAACGTCAGATGGTGATTTCTTAGCGTACTTCTTCCAATCAGATTCAAATTTCCGTGTAGCTAATTTTACTGAACTTACATCACCTTTATACCAATCCCTTGGTATTTCCCCTAGTGAACTCCATTTACTATGGATTTGAGTAGGTTTGGAGATGTAAACATCCATTATTTCTTCTTTCTGTAAATTATAATGTAGAACCCAAACTAATTGTTTAGGGTACATCATAGATGCTCTTGTGAAAAGAGCTGATTGTGTATTGAGACCGTAACTAGCGGTACTATTATTTGAATAATCCCAACCCTTTGATTCAATCTCTTCTATTTCTTTTAAACATTCTTCATAGTCACCATCTTCAAGATATTCTTCCGCTTCATCCAAAAATTGATTAAAATAATATTCTACTTCATCTTCAGAACCTGCTGTACTATATTCATCATACCACCACTGGTCCCAATCTGTTTCAGTGAGAAAATCCATTGGTTCACTACTTTCTAGAAAACCTAATGGTGTTGAACTGCTATTATTACCCATAAAACTATGGTATAATTTTATTGGTACTTTAATTATGAACTTATTATAATATCTTTCTGTTTTAAGAGTAATACCTGTTTTTTCTTGCCAATCGTCAATAGCGTCAACCACACCTTTCCATCTATTTTGACTTACTGCAACACCCATCACATGTAAAATTTCATCACACGCTTTTTCTAACATAACTTTTAAAGCTGGACATTTTAATATTGCGAAATAAGTGTTAAAATTATCATCACTTAGGGGTTGGAGTGGGTCTTCTATCTTAGGGTTTACTGTTCTAACAATATTAGCTAATCTTTGTTTTTGGGTATCATCTAATTGGTACCCAACGTAATCAAACTCATCATATTCAAATTCGTGATAGTCACCATCACCAGCAGAATAACCATGTTGTATTGCTGATTCTATGTAATGCCATTCATAATCACCAAACGAATCTTGGAGGGCTTTTGGTCCTTCATATGCGTCTGACATTTCTAAGTTGTAATAAACATATTCATCAGTGAAACAAACTTCACAATCATAATCATCACTACAATCATCAAAACATATGTTATCCATATTAAAATAACCATCGGTCCCTATGTTGGACCCTGTATCATTAATCCACCCAAAGTCACCTTGTTTTTCGATTTCCTCACGAAGTATTTTATTAAATTTTAACATCTTAAATATAAATATCTACTTATTTGGTAGTTTTAATATTTAAATCAAATCTTTTAAAGGCCGTGTAAATATTCCATACACAGACAGTTAGTGAATGTAATATCTCAGATATAGCTAAACCTTCAAAGACTGTTACAAATGTTATAGGTAGTAACATCATCACTATTGAGAATATTAAATGGGTGAACCATTCCCTATATAACAATATCTTTCTATTTAAATAAGTCATGGTAAATATAGAAAATGGGTAGGCAAAAAAGTATATCCAAGCTGGTATATCGTGTAGAGGCCCATAATCTATATTAAAGCACCCAACTAAAAGCAAACAGGTGGCCACAACTGAAAACATTATGTATGGTATTTTTTTAAATTTTAACCTAACATGTTTTTTAATGAATAGTATGTTATTAATGAATATTGATATGGATAATAGTATTATGATTGAGTTCCATGCCCAACTGTACTCATAATCAGTTTCCCCCCAATAGGATAATTGTATTTCTTCCAAAGCCAAACCAGCATTTTTCCAACAAAAAATCATCACCATTAAAAATAGTATTATGGATATTAGTGTTTGAGTTCGCCTAACAAGGCGCACCAAGTTATACTTAGGGTTTGTCATTTTTTTATTGTTTTAAAGAAATTTATTAACTTCTTCTATTAAATCTTTGGAACTTGTTACACCTGGTTTTCTCCATACTATTTCACCATTTTTAAATATAACCATCGTGGGTATAGACCTAATGTTATATTTCATAGAAACTTCTCTATTGTTGTCCACATTAACCTTTAAAACTTTAGCTTTATCACCTAGAAGGTTTTTAGTTTCTTCAACAATTGGACTCATTGTTTTACATGGACCACACCAAGTAGCGAAAAAATCTACTAGAGTTGGTGTGTCTGAATTAATTATAGTGTTAAAATCGTTCATCTATATATAAATATTATAAAATATTTTTTAAAAGGTCTATTTTATTTTCTTTTATAGGAAATTTTAATTTATCGAAATCCCATAAGATATCTTTCTTTTTAGTGTTACAACCATGGCAAGACACAACTAGATTATCACCATTTCTTTTTAAATCTTCATACTTAGATTTGGGGTAAAAATGGTCTATGGTTGCTACATTATTTGGGTTAACTTTTTGGCACCACTCATAGATTATTAAATCTTCTTTACCACAATACTCACATTTAAGTTCTTGTTCTTCCCTTAAAACTTTTTTTAAAAACTCTGTATTGAATTTTAATTGTTCCCATTTTTCTGGACTTTTTTTAGCCCAAAATGGGGTCTCATTTTTGCACTTCATTCTTCACCCGCACTAACTCGTATGTCCACCCACTATCTGAATTCTCATTTAAGACATTTATTAGGTTCTTAACAATATTTTCATGTTTAACCTCCAATATTTCACTATGACCGTTGGTTAGTAGTACGTGAGTTTTTTTACCTCTACTATTCACCATAACCTTTTTAATCATAAAACTATCCTCTTCCATCCTCTATTAATTTTTTAATTTAAAATAAATCTTCTAACTCTTTTGGTACGTCATCAGCAATGTGTTTTTTAAACCACCTCCTAATCACTAAAATTATTTTTTGTACCATACTATTCTTTTCACCTTTTTAATATTTTCTATAGTTAACACAAAATCTTCAGTAATAGTATCATGATGATAACAACAATAATTATAACCATCTGAATCTATTAGATGTTGATGGAGGTTAACTTCGTACTCTATACTACCCTTAAAAGTTTTTTCACCCTTAATTTTATAATCATCAACTATTTTACAAGAACTTAAAACAATTAATAATAAATATGGTAATATCTTAATATTATACAACATTATTTTACCCATAACTTAATTATAGGAAAAAAAATTTAATTAGGAAATACCCTAGAAAGGAAATTGTGGTTGATTAGGTGGATTTTCGGTACCTTTATCAGTTTTGAGTGGTTGACTATCTTTTTGTGGTGACTTGTATTGTCGGTATGTTGGTTTTTTTCTGTTGTGTACATACCTCATCTTATCAATACGTTTAATAATATCTCTACCACGTTTGTTAAAATATTTTTCGGTGTAATTTAAAAAGTCTACAACATTTTTAAACTTCCTAAAAAATGGGATATCATATTCCGTAATTAGTTTTGTCCAAGACTCCTGTAAACCTTTAGCTGGTAAACCTTTTTTATTTAAATAACTAGAGGCTTTGAAATTCATTATTTTTTTAGCTGTACCTCTGTAGTCGCCTCCCAAAGATGAGTTATCATACTCATTTTCTAAGTAAGCTGGACTTTCCAATTTAGAACCTAAATAATAATACCTTATTATTGGGTGTAACATTGGGCTTAATTTATAAGACCCACCAAGTACTAACTTCTCAAAGTCTGGTGTATATATATTTTTAATCTCCCAACCATCCCTTAGTGGTGGTGCTCCCTTACTAATTCTATTCCAATCATCGAATGCGTGTTTGATTTCGTGTACTAAAGCTGAACCACCAATACTAGACATTGGCATGTTTAATTGGACAACATACTCACCTTTATTGTTATAACCAGACTTTCTATGGTCATACTCAATTCTATTAGAACTATTAATAACCCATTTGTCTACACTAAAATCTTTGTATTCTTCTGGGAAATCTTTACCATTAATTTCTATTTTATCTATTTTGGGTGTTTGATAGTAACTCCAATTATCATAACTTTCATTCATGTAATAGTCCCATTCTGTGTCGTAACCTAAATCATCACTAACAGCCTTTACTAAATCATATTCTTCATTGTAAAAAGACCCATCAGATAAAATGTGGTCCTCAACCATCTCTTCGATACCAACCCTATATTGTTCTGGGAAATCGAAACCATCCCAACTAGATATCTCAATATTCCCTTTATCATTAAATTCCACTTCTATGATTAAACTTCTTATAGCTTCTTCTATTCCAGGGAAATCCTCTTTGACATCGACATTAGCCTTCAATTCGTGACCAGACACAATAGCAGTATAGAATTTATTCCCATCAGTATCAACGAAATAATCTGAGTTAGGGAAAACATCTTCGTCATTATAAGACCAAGAATAACTTTGTGGTTGTCGTTGTGGTTGTGGGTTTTCTTTTTGGTGTTTTTCTTTTTCTTTTTTCACATAATCATTAACATATTTTTCAATGGCATCCGCCCATCTACGAACTTCAAATGAAATTCCGGCAGACTCTCTGATAATTCTTTGTATAGAAACCCTTTTACTCATATGTAATAAATATCTTACTGTTCGTTAATATCATTATTTCTTTTAAATAAGTCTACTCTGATATTATCTATCAAAGTCCTATCTAAAATATCTAATAAATTAACCCCTTTATATCTGATTTCAGATATATCAGTAAAATATCTAGTTTTATCATCAGCTAAAGTATGTGACTTTAGATTATATAAAACATCAAAAATAATTTCTTTTGAATCTAACTTGGTTTTATACTTCGTCTTCTTCATCATCCTTTATTTTATCAGCCTTTTTTAGACCAATACCAGCCTTCTCTTTAATCATAGAAGAAATAGACTCTAACATTTCGGGTGTCAACCCTTGTTCTATTGAAACGTTAGAAGCTTTAAATCTAAATTCATCATTTATTGAACCTATAGATAAGTTGAAATCTGAACTATGTATTATACTACCTAGGTCACTTAAATATAGATAAGAACCACTTCTTAATTTTCTAAAAATTTTACTTTCTTTATTGTTTTCCATCTTTGTTTTTTAATATATTTATTATTCTTTTTAATTTATTTTTTTTCTTTGTTTTTGGTCTTTTAGATATTTTTAATTTATCCATGATAGTAACGTTACCAACATGTAAATTACATGTTTTGTGTTTATTACCATCTTTAAAATTTAATTTAACCCTATTTATATCCTCTCTATCTGATTCTATATCAATACTATCAATATTCTTCGGTATCAAGTTTAAACCTTCTCTATCAAATATCACCTCAAAATAGTTATTTAAGTCATCAACATTATCTTCATCTATTTGGTAAAGTATTTCTTCAGGTTTAACCCAAAAACTTACTTGTGCTCCATTATGTAAAACTTCGTAAGAACCATTAGCCATAAAAGATTTTGGTAGATTGACTATTTTGACTGTTCTTCCGTCAACCAGTTTTATTCTATCACCTTTATCCATAACTCAATTATAAGTACATCTATTTAATATATCAATGGTAAATAATTTTAAAGCAAATAAAAACCCCCCAAATATGGGGGGTTTATTTAGAGCGGGTGAGTGAGAATCGAACTCCTAACTTCTAACTGGATGTCAAACGTTTTACCATTAAACTACACCCGCAAGTATGGTGGTTTTACCCACCATTATATATATTGACAAACTTTCGAGTTTCTTTTTTATAATTAAGATTTCAAGTTTGGTGTTACTTTTATCTTCTTTCTTTATGTAAACTCTGTTGTTTGATTACACTTTAATACTACTAACAATTAATTGATTTGTCAACAGCTTTTTAAAATTTTTTAATAATCCATTATAAAATTTTCAATAAAAGATTCTAATTTATGGACATCCTCCGAATATAAGTCAATATCTAAATCATAGTCTTCCATATAAAAACTAGTTATGTTAACAGTTATATATTCGTTAACTATATCATGTTCTGGTGGTTGGTAATAGTCACCTGGGTCTGATATAACGTTAAAACTAAAGTCGATATCAAAACAAACACTTAATATACTATCATATTTTTCTATATAAAATTCAGCTTCTAAATCATCTTCATTAAAATAATTACCATCAGCACACTCAACCATAGCACACTCAACCATTTCATCTCTTGTGATTGGTATACAATTAACACAATCTATAGTTTCACTATTTAAAAGGTCGAAGATAATATCTTCATTTATTTTTTTAAATTGGTGTGGTTGTAATTTTTTCTTAATCATTAGTTACCTTTGTTTATGTCTGATATGACAGAGTTTAAAACTTGTTTTACTATATTTTGGTTCCAATAACGTGTCGTTTGTTTAGATTTTTTTTGTCCATAGTTTATTTTAAAATCATCAGTTACCTTCTCTACATTGGATACAGTACCCGAATTTAATAAAACTTTTTTAATAACACCTAACAAATCACAAACTTTTTTTTCATAATCTTCATCAGATAGAAAATTCTTTAACGTTTCTTCATCTTCATAATCATCAGCGAAGTCGATACAAAACTGTAATATAGGGTCTTTTTTCGGTTCTGTTGGGTTCACTTTATTAATTTCATCTTTTTTAGACAATACCACATCTAATAGTTTAGGTATTAAAGTTTCGATATTAAAATTTGGGCCAACCCTCCTATACAATCTCCTCAATATAGGTAAATAAACACCTGTTAGAGTATCATCAGAATCTTTATCCCACCCCTTGTTATTATAAGTTTGGGATAATATTAATCTGGTAGCGTTATCGAAAATTTGTGATAACTCTTCCTTTTCCCAATGAGGTAATCCATCTAGAACACCAATAGCTTCCCATCTTTCAATAACGTTTAGAGTATCATCCATCATAACGATAAAACGTTTTTAGTTGATAAAAACTGTAAAGGTGTCTCATCGATTAGGGGTGTTGTTATTTGGTCTGGGTATGGGTTTTGCTTTTCATCTATTATATCCCTTTTCTTAAAAGGCATACCATCAAGATTTCTATTAGCGTCTTCCACAACTTTAACACTATAACCCCTTCTTAATAAACCCAATACTGTTGGTCCAATATTAACACCATAAACCAAAAAACTTGGTCTCTGCATAATTGGTATACCTAGGTTGTGTATTAGTGATTCTGAATAAGTGTTACCTTCAAAAAAGTCCATAGATTTTTTTGTTACAACAACATTGTTGTTATTATGTAATTCGTGGAATTGTAAACCCTGTGGTGAATTCCAATCCATCAAAAAATAACTTTCTGGTGATGTTTCTTTTAAAAACTTAGCACCTTCAGTATTCATTAAACAATGTTTTGGAAATGTTTTTTGATAATCTGGGGTATCGGATAGGTGGTTAGCATTTGGAGCATACCACCCAACAGTACTAACTACTTTTACATTTTTGATTTTAGCGTATTGTGTTAAATCATTTAAGTTATTTAATATATGTTCAGCACTTGGGATTTTGTAACTACCTTCAAAGAAGTCTCTTTGGGTATTAACATTGAAGAATATGGGAAAAGCGTTTTCCATCATAATGAACGTATTTTAGCTTGTGTTATAACATCAGCCATATCCCTTAGTGTGTTACTATTCTCTAACCACATTACAGCTATTAAAGATTTAGCGTCTATTAATTGGTATGGGGGTTTCATTTGTGATTCAACACCAACTTCCATTTTTGGGTTTGATGGGTCTTCAATAAATATTTTACCACCTAGACCTAATTTTTCAACTTCAACGATGGAAATTATTTCATCACCATCACCTAAATCTTCTGTAACCCTTTCACTTACTTCACAATAAAATAGGGATGTAACTTCTTTAGCTCTACCTGGTGTTAAATAAAAATCTTTAACATGGTTAATATAGTCAACCTTATAACCAGTCTCTTCCATTACCTCTCTTTTAGTGGCTTCTTCAGGTTTTTCACCCTCATCAATAGCTCCACCGACTACCTCAACCATTAAACCGTCAGCACCAGCTCGGTATTGTTGTACAAAAATATATTTCTTTTTTTGTGTATCGTAAACAATGGCTGCTATTGAGTTGGTTGTGTTTAGAATCTCTCTATTAAATTCTTTATCACCATGTTTTATATTTAGTTTTTCTAAAGTAACAAAACCTTCGTACAAAGTTTCTTTACTATCTATCTTGTAATCTGTTATAACTTTTTCCATTTCTTAAACGTTTAATTGTTCTGGTTCTTCACCAGTTTGTTTTTGTTGTTCAGCTATTTCTTTAGCTATTTGTTGTCCGAATTGAGACTCTAGTTTTTTTCTATAACTATGTCTTTTTTGGTCTAACTTTTTTCTTCTAGCTTCAACTTTTTTTTTATGATTTTTTCTATGTCTTGATTTCGGCATAATAAAATTTTATTTGATTAATAATTATTTAATCTAATTATACGTTTTTAAAACAATAAATTAAAGCTTATTGGGTTTATTTAAAATTAGAAATTCTTCTTTTGGCGTAATTAAACCACGATTTAAATAAGATGTCAGCCTCTTCTTGAGTTAGGTTTCCTTTTTCAATATCATTATCTAAATCATCTTTCATTATATTAGATAAAGGTTTCCTTTCAAGTTTAGCTCTACGATGGAATCCCATAACCAAAGCTTCAACTTCAGAAGGGTCTATATGGTGTTTAAACACAGTTTCATAATCAGCTGTGTTTTGTTTTGGTTGTTGTCTATCTTTATAAGTTTCTTCGTATTCTTCAGTGTTAGCTAATTCTTGTACATAGTGTTCAATCTCATGCCTAACATCTTCATTGATTTTATAAAACATTTCTTCATAGTAGTCTCTACCGTAAGATTCATCTATAATGATTTCCATAACTAATACGTCATCAATAGAAACGAATGAATTTATGTGGTAGGGTATTCTTTTACCATGTTGTTTAACTTCACCATCTGTTCTTACTACTATCAATTCCAATTCAAAAGAAACACCCGATTCGTGTTCGAAAGATTCTTCACCATTAACATCGTAGGGTAAGTCGTAATTATGTGTGTCTTCTGTGTAACCTTCAGTTTCTTTTAAACTTTTCATGACAAATCCACTAACCAATCTTGTAAAAGAATCGTATCTACCTTCTGACAATATCTGTGCTTTAGTTTTAATCATTTTCTTCATCTTCACCTAAAATACTTATATCATGTACCGCTTCATCTATTTCATTAAGACTACCGTATATATTTTTAAATTCAACACCTACTTGTCTAATATGGTACATAACTTCCTCTTCATCCGTCATTCTACCAAAATCCACAACATTTCTATGATTACTTTTAACAAACTCATCTAGCTTTTGGATGATTGGTGCTATCTTGTATCTTGTTTCGAAACACCATTTTTTTATATCCTCCAATGGTATTTCATCTCCATCCTTGGGGACCCAATCAAAATCACCTTCTTTTAATATATTTTTAATTAAATCTTTCATTTTTAATATCTACCATTTATATAAACAAATAACACTTCTGGTATTCTAACACATTCAGTTGAGTTATTATTTTTATCTAGACATTTAAATACATCTAAATTTTTAACTATTCTTTTTATATTTCCATCTGAAGTTCTAGTTACATCATCAACATACTTCTTAGAGTATATTTTGTTTGAATCGTAATAAGATTCTTTTAATACCTTTCTAATTAAGTTTTCCATTAACTATGTTTTTTTATTAGACCATTAATCCTAGTTACCAAGTCCATACTTTTACCGTCTTTTTTGAATAAACCAGACCCACTACTTTGAATATCTGTTCTTAATTCCTCAAGGTCCTCAATTAATTCTGTATTGTTTTCTTTATAAGCGAACTGTGTTGCTGACTCTATCAATCTAAGACCTTTAGCTATACTATCAGCAGCTTGGTGTAGTAAGTCCATACTAATTTCAGTGGAACTCCTTTTTTCATAAGAATTATATTCTGTTAATGATTCTGATTCTTTTAAGTCACCATGAACTTGTTTCTCAAAATATTCATGTGATAAATTTAATAATTGTTCTAAAGTTAAATCATACTTTTCACCATATGGACCAAAATACTTTAAAAATCTCCATAATCTTTTCTCTTCACCTCTATAACTGTCTACATACCAACCATTGGTATTTCCGTCTTCATCACCAATATACTCCTGTATAGCTCTAAGCATATCTTTCGTATGTTTTAAACCAGCTGAACTATTTAAATTTTCTACATAGTTTAATAGTTGGTGTGTCTCATCTGTAATCTCCTCAAGCCAATCTTTGGTTCTTACTATGTAGTGTAACCATTGTCTATCACTTCTAGTACCAGTTCTTTGTACTAAACTAGTTGATTCTATCCACTCCTTGAAAGTATCTATTGGGTCTATCTCTCTAATCCAATCAAAGTCTTCAGGATTAAAATCTTCTTTTAATATGTTCTTAATTAAATTTCTCATGAACCAAATCTTAAATAATTATCCCCTACCTCTTTCACATCAGAAAGTCTCACACTAGTATCATAACCACCATTTTCATCAAAGTAAGTATACTCTAAACGATTATTGACTGGGTTTACATCTAGAATCCAAATTAAATTATCCCTGATATAATCCCCACCTAATTCTTTTGTGTCTACCTTATAAGGATGGTTTTCTTTTATGTTTGGTTCTAACCCCATTTCATCCATTCTATCATTATACTCATCCAAATAATAGTCGTTATCACCAACAAACACACTACCAACCTCTTTACTAACAACAATATTCTTCCATTCTACTTTACCTAACCCAGTAATTTGTGACTCTAATATTTTTCTTAATTTTATGATTTCATTTTGTATCCTAGGTAATGACTCTCCACCCCATTCTTTACCAATACCCAACTTCTTAGTTATAGGGTTTTTAGTCTTTAGTAAATCTTCTTCAATAGATTTTTTCAACTCTAACATTTTCTCTATTTTACTAATAGCAGAAATTAGATAATTACCATCCCCACCTTCGGTTCCTTTAGATGCCCAATCAAAATCACCCTCTTTTAATATGTTCTTAATTAAATTTCTCATTTTCTTAGAATTTCATCTAATAGTATACAAACTGTTAAAAATAAACACACCGATACCACTAATATTAGTTTACACCACATTATTTTTTAGCCCAAACTTCTCTTTCATTTTTCAACACAACTTCATCAGCACTAAAGATAGGTTTTTCTGTTCCGTACTCAACAAATGAGTCGTGTTTGTATGGGTTATAAGTTATAAGTGTCCAACCATTAGTATCGTAGTCTCCACCAGAATCAATAATTTTACCAACAACTCCAGCGTGAACATTTTTTCTTTTTTCTTTTCTAACTCTATTCAATCCACCTTTTTGTACTTTAAATAATACATCTTTTAAATGAATATCTGTATCGTAACCAATAACAGGTCCACCACTTTTTCCTGCTTTAATAGAATAATAAGGGGGTCTGTTTAAGTTTCTATGGATAAAAACCCAATCTTCATAACCTCTATGACCTTTTAATGATGTTATTTCATCGTATTCTGAACCAAATTCTTTATCTTCTTCCTTAATGGGTCCTAGTTGGTCTCCCTTAAGTCCCCAATAATTTAAATCTTCGTTTCTTAACTCTTGTCTGATTTTATCTCTTAGCCCACTTTTTTTATTCTTATTCATTTCTTTAGCTTTTTTAATTTTATCGTATAAACCAGATTTTCTATTTTGTTTTAAAGCTTCAGCCGCTTCAGAACCTTTAGGTTGTGAACCATGGATGATTAAAGCGAAGTTATCGTCTGAACCCCAAGCTAAGGAATCATCAACATCAATTGGTAGGCCTATTTCTTTAGCTTCTTCAGCTGAATTAACAACAGTAGAATATCTTAAGTTGTTACTTAATATTTCTTCTTTATTGTTTTTATCCATTGAAGCTATAATCTTTAAATTTTTTGGTAAGTTGTTTTTTCTACTCACCCAAAAAGGTAAGGAAACTGTATAAGCGTAAAACAATGTGTTTGGCATTCTTTTAGATACCTCCACCCATGCGTCAAAATATTCTTGACTAAAGAAATCACCCGCTTCATGAATTCTTAATATATCTGTATTAGATAAACCATGGTAATTCATTGATTTAACAATTAAATCAGCCATTTTATCTTTGGTTTTCATTTTCTTAAGTAAGTCTAAATTTTTAAATGCTTGTACATTAGCTCCTGGGTATTGACCTTGTGCTCTAGCTGCGTAACACATCATTTCAGCTTTTGAACCAGGTTTAACATTTTTATCCCAAGAAGAAGGTTTATTAAATTTACCACCTTTAATTGGTCCCTCCCATTTAGCGGGAAAGTTCTTACATACAGTAGCAAATGGACATGTGTAACCAGCTGGTAATGAAAAATAAGGCCATTCTAATTTTGCGTTAGCTTTAGAAAAACCTAATACACAATCTTTTTTAACATCAAAACCTAAGTCACTAAGTTCTTCATCCTCAAAACTATCTATATGACCAAATGGGTCAAACTCTTCTTCATCATCTTCGAAGATATTATAAACTTCAGTGATAGTTTGGTCTGCTATCATCTCCACTACACCATGTGTATAATCTAACCATATCATATATATGTCAGCCTTATCCTTTAAACCAAATTTTTTCTTACAGTATTGTGTGAACTCTTTAAATAAAGGAATATAAGCTTCACTCCCTAAAGCGTCAACAGCAAAACGTGTGGGGAACCATTCAGTGTACACATTATCGTTTTTATCCATTCTTGTATCACTAAGTAGTTTACCTAAAATACCATCTTCTTTATTTTCTTTTCGTCCATCGGATTGTTTCTTACTTTCAGCATAATCCTTCCAATAATCAACATCAGACTCTTTTAATATTTTTTTAATAATTTCTTTCAAAATATATTCATTTATTAATAAATATCACGTATATTTGTAATATGAAAATTTTATATCTACATGGTTACCAAGGAAGTCCAAACTGGGATAGAATCGGTTATTTAGATTCTTTTGGTCATGAGGTTATATCACCACAAATTGATTATGAAAACGAGCCTAATTTCTTTGTAGATTTATTAAATATGGACTTTGATTTTGTTGTTGGTAATTCTTTAGGTGGGTTTGTGGCTTTTTATTTATCACTATATAAAGGTAAACCTAGTTTATGTATGAACCCACCACTATATATGGATTTAAAAATAAGGATGAATTTACCACCAACTTACGATATTAAAGGTTGTAGTTATATACATATAGTTTCAGGCACAGATGATGACGTTGTAAACCCTTTTAAAACATTTGATTGGTTAACTGAGAATAAACCTACAGCTGACTTTAAATTAATAAATGGTATGGGTCACAGATTCGATTTGGATAGATTTATAAGTTTTACTAAACCTATAATGGATAGTCTTACCCTTTAATTCCCATTGACTTTAGTTTCTTAATAGTAGTACAAGCTGCCCAACCTAAAGCTAGACCAGCGTAAAATTTGTAACCATAAATTAATAAACCAACACCAAGTAAACCTGCTGCAGCTGAATTAATCCACCAAGAACTTAAAATTTCTAATACTTTTTTCATTTTATTTGGTTTTTATTTTTATTATATCCCCATCGATTTCAACTTTAAAATCGTTAGGTGATAAATTTTCATAATATATCTTTAAATAGTCTATTCTATTTTTAAATGTTTCTGGAACCTCTACTTGTCTAACGAATGGACCCTTCTTAGGTTTTTTTTCATTCCATTTAACTAGATTGTTTCTATTAGAGTTTTTGAAAAAATCTACTTCATCTGTAAAAGCCCATTTTTCCCCTTTATGACGTTTATAGTAAGTAGGGCCACCAATGTCTCTTACTTGATACTCTACTTTACTAGCTTCTTCTAATAATATATGTCTAATTAAACCTCTCATCTTTTTCCACCATCATATTTAACACCGTGACCTTCATTTATCAATGTTTGTTGTAATGAAGTCTCACCTAGAGTATCAACAAATATCTCACCTAAACATCTACCGTATTTACCGACACCATGTGATTTTAATATAAATATATTGTTATTTTGATTTAATAAATCGATGACTCTTTGTTTGGCAGCTAAACCTTTTTCCTTTTCCTCTAAATCCCTAGTCCTACTTTCATAAGCATCAATACCATGAAACCTTATTCTAACCTTTTTCCATGTATCAAAACCAAGGTCTACTAAAGCGTCAACTGTATCTCCATCAACAACTCTATCTAATTTAGCGTTATAAGTATACATTATTTTAATTTGTGGATTCTTACCTTTAATTCACCATCACCTTTTATAACTCTATGGTATATCTTTTTGGGTATATATGTTGTTTCGGTTAGTGGTTTTGGTAATTTGTTATCTAATTGAATCATCCAATTAGTCTTACCTTCTGCTTTAACCACTCTATCTTCTTTGTCACGATGCCAAACTAATTCACTTTCATTTGTATCTTCAGAAAAAGTCCTTAAAGTGTAATTACTCCCTTTTTGTTCATGAAATGGTAAACTATTTTCTTTTTCCCATTTCTCTAAAGCTTCCTCATCGAAATCTTTTATATCTGAATCATAACCACATTTGTGACATAATGTTGGTCTATCATCATCAGACTCCATCTCCCAATCCCATAAACACATAGGACATTCTATATTACCACCAAGTTCCACCACCAGATAATCCTAATTTTTTAGCGTAACGTGGTAGTCTACAAGACCAATAACCAGCTTTACACTTATCGTTATGTCTTCCTTCCGCACAACCATGTCTAGCGTTATAAGACTTTTTAGCTTCTTTATTACTTAGCTTAGCTTTTAAACCACCAGAACCAAATCTAATTAATTTAATCCCTCTTGGGTTTGAGTCTGTTTTCTTTGAACAACCAGCAACATAAACTTTATAAGCTTTACCACCAGAAGTGTCTCTAGTTGGTGAACCAGACTTTTTACCTTTAAACTTATCTTCCTCAGATAATACTTCTGTGTTTTCCATTGGAATATCTAACCAAACCTCTTTACCCTCAAACATAGCTTTCTCACCTATATTGGTTTGAAGTAATTCTTTATCAGCTAAACATAAGTCTATCTCACCTTTTTTATATAATTCTCTAGTTTCATTAATAAGGTTAAAGAAACTCTCTGAACCATATCTATAAATGTTTTCTACTAAAGGTATGTTACGGTCTATGTGGTATTGTAAACTTTCGGATATAGATTCTTTCTTAGCT
>TARA_R110001599_G_scaffold135972_1_pt1 | contig 27197 bp, 24 predicted proteins | sample TARA_R110001599 | Tara Oceans TARA_R110001599 (sample SAMEA4398360) | marine metagenome | biome: Polar Biome; feature: [MES] marine water layer (ENVO:01000295) within the mesopelagic zone...; material: water (ENVO:00002006), including particulate matter (ENVO:01000060) such...
TGTGGAATGGGGCCTGAATGATAGCCCAGAGCACATGAATAAAGGGTTCACATATTCTGTTTTTATGACGTTTGCCAATGAAAAAGGTCGCGATAATTATTTGCCCCACCCTGAACATGAGGCGTTAAAAGAGGTCTTTGTTCCACTTCTGGACGATATAGTGGTATTCGACTATCAAGTTTAATATTGCGCGTAAAGAGCCAGCTTATTGCTGCATTTTTCTATGAGTTTCGTTGTACTGGTTTAGTAGTTAAAATCGTACCAATGGGGTTAAGTTTTGCTGATTGGGCTTGGATCATTTAGCTTGTTTAGTATAGAGATAATACCCTCAGTCAAATGACCCCTCGCATAATAAGCCTGACTCTATATGGCAATAGTGCTGCGTAGAAATAAGGCAGAGCAACAAAGGTTAATCGTTTCTGGGCATTCATCAGGAAATGACATTGTTATGAGGGTAGAATGGTAGTTGCTCATGGGATGAGTGTTATATGGGGTGCTGTGAGGCATACCTAGCATACAGAACAGTTGTAAAAGTGTTGCGAATGAACAGGCAAGCTATGTGTGTTCATTGCAACATAGATAGCTGGTGGTAGTAGTAGCTCTATTTATTTGGTAGTGATGAAAGATGTTCGGTAAATTAATCTCTCGTCTTTTTAGGCGCGGCAGTAATCAAAGTAGCCATAAAAATGCCGCCGCTAATGATAGGGCTAACAACAAGACAGTGCCGGGAAACAATCCGTCACGGCAAGCGGATATGCAGCAAAGGTTACACAGTTCTAAAATTGAGGAGAACACTGGCGAATACGATATTCCACTGCCTAAACGTACGGTGAATATTAGCGTCGGTTCGTTGAATCGGTTGGATTTTCTATTTTACGATTATTTACTTGGGCCATCACAAACTAGCACCACATTAAATCCTATTGAACAGTATATTTTAACGCGGGTGAATCATGCGCTCAAATCTCCAGAGAGTGTGTTAACTCATTTCCCCGTGTTACCGCAATCAGTCGTGGCATTGACTAACTTGTTGAACAATCCTGATTTTGATTTGCAAGCGTTTATCAAGGTGGTCGAAAAAGAACCGAGCATAGCCACTGAATTAATGAAAAAAGCCAATAGCCCAGCCTATAAACGTGGTGATAAAGAGATTACCAATTTACAGCAAGCCTTTATGTTTATGGGTGCTGACGACATTAAAGAGTTTGTGCTCAATCGTTTCATTAAAAACTTATGTCAGCAAAAGCCCGTTTATTTTAAGACCTTCGGCGAAAAAATCTGGTTGCATAGTCAAGATGTAGCCAGCATCGCTAAATCACTTGCCACGCAGCGTAAGCAAAATGGTGACGCTGCCTACACCATTGGGTTAATGCATGATTTAGGTAAGGTGGTGATTTTTCAATTCATGGTGGAAGCATTTAAAAAAATAGATCCGGATTTCAAACAGGACTCATTGGTGTTTAAGAAATTTCTAAGTGAAAAGTCTATGCGCCTGAGTGTCGAGCTGATGAAAATATGGAATATGCCTAGGCTCATTGTCAATGTGGTGCAAGAGCAAGTAGCAGATATCGGCCGGTTGGACGAACTTGAACCCTTATCGGCGACTTTGTTTGAAGCCAATCTTATCAGCGAAATCAGTTTGTCTTATCAAGGTGGTCATATTCAACCCGAAGAGTTGCTGCCGTTATTAGCGCAAACTAAATTACGCCCTGATGCGAGGAAATTTCTGCTGCAAAAATTGAATATTGAACATGATGTAGCGCTTTCAGCTGTTTAATTTAAAGTGAAGCGCTTTTGTGTAACCGTCAACATTTACAAGATTTGTTCTTAAGGCTTGGTTATTTGAAGTTTCTTCTGACGATAGTGATTTTACTGCTGTGTGCACAATGCCAAGCGCAATCATCTTTTGCGATCCCGAGAAGCAAAGTACTCGATATTACGGATCCCGTCAGCGGACGGGTATACCCGTTATTTATTAAGCTTCCACGCTCATATGATCCCCAGTTAAGCCAAACCTATCCGGTGATTTACCTCACTGATGCTTTATACAGTTTTCAACTTATCTCAGGTGCCACGCGTTTTCCTATGAACAGCGGTACGATGCAGGAGTTTATTATCGTAGCGATTTCATACGATAAGGGCTCAAAAGGGGCGCAAAGTCGAGTGCGGGATTACACTCAGCGTAAAGCTCATGACTGGAAGTTAATGACTGGTAAAGCCGCTGAACATGCTACTTTTATCCGCGAGACGGTGTTTAGTTACATTGAAACGCACTATCGTGCCGATCCAGCAAAACGTACTTTTGTCGGGAATTCATTGGGCGGGCTTTTTGGGGCCTATATTCTATTCAGCCAACCAGACATGTTTAGCAATTATATTATTGGTAGCCCATCTGTTTGGTTTGCTGATAATGATATTTTGACGCAGTCTGTTGTGAAAAGTGAACTCGCCAAGCGTGTGTATATGGCAGTTGGTGCGCAAGAGTCACCTGAGTTTGGGCAGCAGCAAGATATGTTGGCGGGTGCCAAGGCGTTAGCGCAGAAGATTGAGCAGCAACAAAGTCAGCTAATAACCCTTAAATTTTCGGTGATTGAGAATGCAACCCATACAACAGCGTTCCCTACGACCGTGATTCAAGGTTTAGATTGGCTGTACAGAAAGTAGGGTAGAGATACTGACACAGGAACTAGCCCAAGGGTTTAATGGGGTTGTGTATTCTAATAATCCGCAATAAAACCGCTAAATATGTACGGTTACACTGAGCAATAGCCCGAAACCGTTCGACACGACGGTTTCGTATTAAACTGGTTTCGCCTCAATCAAAAATTTGAATGCCGATAAAGCGAGCACACTCATACTCTCTATAACAATATTGAGGGCGTTATCGCGTTTAGTGCTCTTTAATTCAGTGTGGCGAATTCACCTAACGCAGACATAGCTTGTTCGGCTTTAGCGGTGGGCACAAAAATGTGGTCATGATAATACGCTGCTACCACGTTGGCGCTGATACCGTTTTGCGTTAGCTTTTCGGCAATAGCGGCGGTAAGTCCAACCGCTTCTAAACTGGAGTGCACAGTCAAAGTAATTTGCTTATACGTGCCTTCAAATGCAATGCCTGCATCTTGAGCGGCGTCAGCTAACAGGATCAATGTTAATCCTTCTGATTCTTTGAAAAAACACACAGGGTTTAAATGGGTATAATCGGCCACGTTACCGTCGACGGTGCAAAAAGCATACTCACCGTCTTGTAAATGCGGAGACATGGATTTAAGTAATTGCGCTAATTCGGTTATACCGGACATGAATTGATTCCTTATTGAAGATAGCTTAGCAAAACGGCACTTTAGCCTAATAGGATGCTGATGTGAAAGTCTTATACCTGCGAAGTGACTTATATCCTGTTTTACTCAATGCTTAAACGCTCTTGAGCGGATCTGTTGAATACAGCCGTTAACAAACGTCATCGTTCAGCAACTATTACTTGAGCATTATTGTGGGTGAGGGCTGAGCATATTATTCATGGATGCTAGGGGATTGCTGATAATTATTAGTGGGCACATGACTATAATATGCAGGGAAACTCGTTAGCAGTCATATAGCAGATAAATCAAACCTATCAATCCGTCAATTTTTATTGGCGTGGGGTCTGGGCGTGGTTATTTCATTCATTACATATATCGACATTTTCTCCCAGATAATAAGTCACCACTTGAGCGTATTGCTCGGCATTATTCCATTCCTTACGGATGTTGCAGATATAGGGGTAAAACGTGCGCATGAACGCCCGACCATCGGTATCAAAAAATTTCTCGGTCACAAAATCCTCGCACAACTTCGAGGCGGGTTAATAAAAACCTCTTGCAGCAACGATGAATGCCCCAGGGGATCTGCCGGTTACGCGTTTCTTTAGCTACTCCTTTGCTAACTTTTTTAAAAAGCTCCTCAACGCTTATTTCTTTGCTGATATGACGCAGTAAATATTTGGTATAGATACCGTTTTTAGCTCTCCCGCATATGCCACCCCGCTTGGCGTTGTGGCATATGCGATCAATGTTCCTGAGGGGGCTTTAAGTGGAGCCAAACCAACTGAGACGGATTTTTTTCTCCGAGTGCCACATTACCAAAGGGATTGTGGCGACATGCATCGAGAATGATAATATTTTGCGTGTTGGCAAGTTGCTGAAAATAAAGTGTTGATGTCAAATAAGCCAGCCATGAAGCTTTGGCTACTGGAAAACTGCATATTCAGTGGGACCAGGTAATTGTGGTGTTCAATTTGAATTGCGTGATCCGCATAATAAAATACGGCCAAAGCCTGGCCTGATTTTACCTGCTGGATATCGGCGTAAAATTTCTCCACTGAATTTTTTAGTTCAAGCGCTTGGCTATCGATAACGGTACTGACCCTAAAACCGAGTTCCGTAAAACGGCCAGCGATAGCCTGAGCGTCGTTGATAGCATTTTTTAACGGACATTAGCGTATTTTTGATTGGCTATAACCAACGCGCTCAATTTTGTCTTCATAAGCGAATGTTAATGAGCATTTCAGCGAAAATATTAGCCCAATAAGTAAGATCGATTTATACATTCGCTGCCCCCCAACATTCAACGTTTCTTGTTGGGTAATACAATGTTCACCTATGATTGACAGGTTAAATTGCTGGTGCTTCTACCCGCCCGTTTTATCGTATATGTGACGCTGGCAGTTATTCTGTGTAATTATTTTGACCGCCTAGGCACCATTAAAAATTAGGCCCGCGCTTTTCAAAAAACGCCGCAACGGATTCCTTAAACTCCGCTGAGGCCAATTGTTCGGCGAATATTACCCCTTCGCGTTTCATCTGGTCTCTTACCTGCTCTTTGGTGACGCCGCGGATCAAACGTTTGGATTGCTTGACTGAGTTAGGCGCCAAGCTAGCGACCTGTTCCGCTACTTTCAGGCTTTCTGATACAAGGGCTTCATCCTCGAATACACGGGAAATTAGCCCTGCACTAAGGGCTTCTTCAGCGGTTAAGGTGCGTCCTGCAATCATCAAATCATTCGCCCAGGCATTTCCCACCGCTAAAGGAAGCAGCAGACTCGAAGCGGCTTCAGGCACTAAGCCTACATGAGTAAATGGCGCACGAAAGCGTGCACTCTTTGATGCGTAAACCATGTCGCAGTGCAATAACATAGTCAGGCCCACACCAATAGCAGGACCATTAACCGCCACGATAATGGGCATTTCGCACTCTGAAATTGCCTTTAAAAAGCGAATGACGGAAGGGGTACCTGTCTCTTCAATCGGATTTATGAAGTCATCTAAATCGTTACCTGCGGTAAACGTATCGCCTGTGGCGGTCAGCAACACCGCTCGGATCTGTGGGTCTGATTGGCTTTCTGCTAACGCATCTGCCAGTGCCGCATATAAGGCACGATTGAGTGCATTTTTAAGCTCAGGGCGATTAATCGTAAGGCGCATAACGCGGTTTTTCTTTTCTACAATGAGAATGGATGACATCAGATTTCCTTTTTTGATGGTGGTGAGTTATCGCTGGCGACAATTTTTTCAGCATTTTTTGCTACATGAACTAAGAATCGAGCAATGGTTTCTTGTTCCCCAATACTGAATTCACTCAGTAAAGCGCGATTGATATTTCTTACCTGATGACTGGACTGCTCACATAACGCTTTGCCTTTAGGCAGTAAAATAACGTTTTGCACCCGAGCATCGTTTGGGTTTTTTTCACGTTTAACCAGTTCAGCCTTGGACATGCGATCAACGACCCCAGACATGCTTGAGTAGCTCATGTTTAGTTGATCCGCTATGGCTGTAATTGGCGCGTTGTCACACTTTGCAAGTGAGAAAAGCACGCCTAACTGGGTAGTGCTTATTTGCATCTCACTTTTGAGTTTACGATCAGCCGCTTTAAACAAAGCAGCATGGGCAAGTTGCAATAAATGGAATATTTTTAGCTGTTTTTTCATTAACGTATTTATCGCAAAGTTATTTATTTAATGTACGAAATAAAATTGTCGTCAGCAAGTTTTAGCTGTCTTTTATGGGCTGAATATTGCTTTTTTGTGGGGAAATATCAAGCGCCATTTGTTTTATTTCGTTAGTGAATTAATTTAGTTTACATGCGAAATAAATGATGTTCATATATAGAAATGCCGCAAGGGGCTTACCATTTGACACGCTAATAATAGGAAGTACGAGATGAATGCAACTGAAAATGGCGTAAGTGCTCAGCATAAACTAGCAGCCACTCATTCCGAGGGGCAAGTGCAGAAGCTTGCCACAGAAGCCGGGCACTTTGTGGCGATAACTGTTTTTCACAGCCAAACTGCGTGTGTGAAAGGGGTCTGTATTATTGCCTCCGCTACTGGCGTTGCACAGCACTTATATCAAGATTTCGCCATTTGGTTGACCGTACAAGGTTATCACGCGGTGACGTTTGATTATGACGGTATTGGTTTGTCTATCGATGGGCACGTGAAGCAATGTAAAAGTGATGTGCTTAGCTGGGCAAGTAACGATTGTCCTGTGGTCCTTGATGCGGTTGAACAGCAATTTTCTGGCCTAGAATGTATTTGGATAGGCCACAGTGTTGGCGGACACATGCTGGGCATGATGCCTGATACCAAGCAAATATCTCGTGCAATTACTGTGGCTGTTGGTACGGGGACTTGGTGGTATAACTCACCGAGTACCAAGCGTGTATCTTGGTTTTTATGGTATTTCTTAGTGCCGATGACGGTGCCCTTATTAGGTTATTTTCCTGGTAATAAGCTGAATGTTCTGTGTGATTTACCTAAGGGCGTTATGATGCAATGGCGTCGTTGGTGTTTAAAAGATGGCTATGCTGTTGAAGGGGAGGGGCAGTGGTTAAAAGAGCGCTTTGACAGTGTCAGTTTGCCCATTTATTCACTGGCGTTTAGTGATGACGAAATGATGTCCTTGAAAAACGTCGACATGCTGCACGCGCAATTTACTGGCGCAAGTGTTACACGGCACGTCATCGAACCTAAGGACATAGGGCAAAAACGTATTGGTCATATCGGCTGGCATAGAGAGCGATATCAACAGCTGTGGGAGCACGTCTTTGCGCCAATCCTGAGTACCAAGGGCTAGTTTACGGTCGTTTTTAGCTTTGTAGGTTTGATTTATTTGAGTGGATATTGATAAGGGTCTAGCTCCAGCTTAAAGGGGATAATAATCTCCGCTCAGTTAAAACTTTGGGGAGGCGTCAGTTTATGGCATGCAAGCCGTTAACGAAACATGGGTGTATATCTCATTGTTATCCCTGCCTAAGGCGCTTTACTTGAATTCAAAGGTCATTAACCGAGTCATAGAAACAGATTATTCATCTGGGCTTGATTTAATATTGTGGGGACGTCGAGCTATGACCCTAAGCTAACATTGCATGGACAGATGAGTACTAGCGCATTTGTCCGCCAGTACTCATTATTCAGTCGCTATTTTATTAAAACAAAGTGCTCAATACTGTCGTTATAAGTCTTTCCATTGCTGGCTGTGAAACTTACGTTTAGTGAATAAAACTGACCCTTGGGTAATGCATCAGTCGGCATGAGCCCCTTAGTTGAGACGGTTGCCGTTGAGCTACCGGTCATTGTATATAGTACGTTTGTATCAGTTTGTATCCTATCTTCGATAGGGATCCGCTGGGTTTTAAAATGTCGAAACCAAACCCGCAGGCCTCCTTCATCGGCAGCAATCACTTTATTGCCTGTTCCTGCATGGTAGTTAACATGCACCTCAAACGTTTGCCCAGCATGGATGGGCGTTTTGTTAAGCTCTGGGAGGTTTTCAATTTTGATATAAGGTTTGACGTCTGCTTCAACAGTAAATTGCAATTCATCATGAAAATCTGCATTTTCTTCGGCTTGAGCGCTGATCTTAACCTGACCTTGGGTTAACGCGTGAAGCGTACCATCGGCATCAACCGAAGCAATCTCTGGCGCTGAGCTAGTCCAGCTTAATTGTGCATTGTCTGGGCCTTCAGGAGCGATATTTGCGTTTATCCGCTGTACTTCACCTACAATCAGTTTGGTTTTTGAAGCGCTTAAGGTCACTGACGTAATAGGCTTGGCGTACCATTGGTGCACGGTGATTTTGGCTTTGGCCGACAGGGCGTTTTTAGTGCTCGTGGCCATAATCATTGTGCTCTCGCCTACTTTGCCTACCATCTTAAGAAGTCCGCTGGGGCTTATTTGAGCGACGGTTGGGTCGTTTGAATGCCAGTGCACGTCTTGGCTTGCGTTTTCAGGCGTCGCGGTCACTTTTAATTGCAGTGTATCTCCAGATCTTGGCGCTAAGTCTTGGGTATTTATTGCCAAAGTAGCCGGATCCAGTGCGTTAGTATCAAATATTTTATTGGCTTGTTTATTGGAGAAACTAACCGTTTCGCCGTTGCGCCAACGTACCTGAATATGGCTTATTTTGTCCTCTTTACCTAATCCGAAATGCGCAATATTCAATAAGCTTTGAGAGAACACTTCACCCGCTGAGCCGATGCGTTTTTGGTAGGTATGTGACGCTGTTTGTAAGGTAATTTGTGCGCCGAGAGCATCAACGTGATTCTTGGGGGAATAACCCACTCTAACCAAGGCGTAGTTGTTGCCAATCACAGGCTGATTACTATACAAATACCATTGACCGTATTCACTGCCGCTGAGTATGTCTAAATTGCCATCAAGATCAAAATCAAACGCTTGGCCCATGTCGCCAAACCCCGGCCCACCTAAATCACTTGCACCATGCATAGTAACTGTTTCGAAGCTACCTCGGCCTGTGTTGAGCAGCATGAGATCTGAGATGCGTTTCTCGACTAATCCCCAACGATAAACAAATAAATCTTGATGACCGTCATTGTTAAAATCGCCGGTTGTCACACCTAAGGCGTTACCACCTGCCGGAATGTTCCATTGTTGGGTAACATCAACAAATTTGCCGTCTCTGTTCTCTAGCAGCACGTCCTGTATATTACGATTTTCCGGTATAAAATTAGGCGTCGCTTCTTCTACACCGGATAAGGTGAAGAAATAGGACCAAAATATATCGCCGTTGCGTACCAATGCCGCTCGCCAATGGTCGTTGCCCACATGACCGAAATAAACTCCGTCGGCTGAAATATCGTCGGGCCAGCCTTGTGCGTTTGTTTTATCAAATTCTAGGGTGCCGCCAGATGGCACATCCGTTGATATTTTGTCTTTACCCAAGTAGATGGGGTACGCTTTTCCCCTAAAGCCGTTTTGCCCTAGAAAATGATAATTATGCAATTTCAGTGCGCCACTTGCCTTGAAGCTAAATTCGTCAACACCTTTATAACCACGTGTTTTCAGAGAGAAATTTCGGGCGATGGGGTCAAAGTCAACGGACGGTGTTTCGCCCTTGCCATGCTCAAACTCTTTGCCTCTGGCCAGATACATATCCAAGTCGCCGTCGTTATCTATATCTATGTCGGTTACGGCCATAACACTGTTCAGTGCTCGAATGTTGCTAGGAATGCTGTCGCTGATATCGGTGTAGGTAAAATCGCCATTGCCTTGCCAAACAGATAAGGGCCCATACATGACGATATCGTCGATGTTATCACCGTTAAGGTCCGAGACTAAGGCACGAGAGGACCTGACATCCTGAATACCGGGTACCGACTTGAAGGTGAAACCACCTTGGCCGTTATTCTCGTAAAAAAAGTGCTGGGGTTTTTGATTGGCCAAGCCGGTTTCATTAACTAGCATGAGATCCAGATCGCCATCTAGATCCATATCCGAGTATCTGGCCCCACGACCCCGAGCGCCTCGGTCAATACCGACATCTCCTGTGTAGCGAACAAAATTACTGTTATCATTTTGATAAAAATAAGAGACCGATGGGTTAGTACCATTACCGCCACCCCGAGTCAGGACCATATCGAGATCGCCGTCATTATCGTAATCACCTAGGGCGGTGCCGTGCAGATCTTGCATGAACCAGCGAGACAGGTCGTCTTTGTACTTAGTGATGGTACCGTCGCCGTTATTCCAATAGATTTTACTGGATTCTGCGTTGTGATTGTTAACGATAAAGTCGTAGTCACCGTCTTGATCAATATCGGCAACCGAAGGTCCGCCGTATTTAATCGAATTAACTTTGTCTAACCCAGCTTGAACCGAAATATCTTTGAACTGCGGGATTGGCAGATGCTCTATATCTTCTACTGTGAAGGTTTTTATGGTGAGCGGAGAATTGATCGTCTTTAACTGCAATCGCCTGTTACCCAAAGCATTAAAGCGCACCAATACACTGATAGTTTGGCTACCCGTTTGCGAGATATTGAGGTTATCAACTAACACCTGGTCGTTATCTAATAGTGATAAGTTCGCCGACTGCCCAGGATTATCGATTTCGAAAATTAATTTTTTAGTTTTGCTACCCGTTATCTCATAATCAAATTCCACAGGGGATGAGGGGGTGAGGGTAATATTGGACAAGCTTTCTTCAGACTGACCACATGCGAACAAAACAAATTGCAGCAGCAGAAGGGCGCTGATAAAAAGTGTTTTTGTGAATGGCTTACCTGTCATTTTTATACTCATTTTTCATACTAAGAACGTTAAATTGCTCGAATGGCGGTAACGCTAAATTTTTATTTTACCGCCCAATAATCCATACCTAGGCCGTTAAATAGATTTGCCGAGAGTGAGAAGCTGGTTAGCTTGTTGGTTTTTCAAGGTACGGGTGGTGCCATCACGCCAGCGCACTGTAATGTCGGTAACCACCTCGTCTTTGCCTAAACCAAAATGCACTATGTTCAACAAGCTCTGAGAATGATTGGCGTTGGTTGAGCCAATAAGTTTGTACTGCTTTTTACCTTTAGTGGTTATCCAAACTTTTGCGCCATAAGGATCGATGCCATTTTCTGAGTAGCCTATTTTTATCAATAGGTGATTGTTATTCCCATTGTCCGTGACGTTTTTGTATAAATGCCACTTACCGTTGTCGTCATCGCCACTTAAAATGTCTATTTTTCCATCGAGATCGAAGTCAAACGCGACCCCTGAATCACCGTGAGACTTCGAGCCGATTTCTGTTGTGGCGTTATGTGCCACACTGCTTGTGAAGTGACCATCACCTGTGTTGAGTAACATCACATCGGCGATCCTGCGTTGTAAATCGCCGAAACGATAAACGAAGAAATCAGCATTTCCATCGTTGTTGAAATCACCCGAGGTGACCCCCCAGTTATTTGTATTTAGGCTATCTGGTATGCGCTGGGAAATATCTGTTAGTACACCGTCGTCGTTACGGAGCAATACATCTGGTACGGCCAATTCTTGGGGTGTCCAATTGGCTTCGTAATCGCTTACGCCCTTAATCGACGCGCGCACATCCCAGGCAACGTCGTCGGTTAATAGCCACTCTAGACGCCATTTATTGTCACCTAAGTAGCCCAAATACCAACCGGTTTCATTGACTTCGGCCGGAAACCCCTTTGCCTGCTCTTGGGTGATGGCGTGTGCATCTTTTGGTGTGGTGATCTGTTGTTTATTTGCACCAATAAATACCGGCATAAACTCAAGTAATTTAGCGCGGGGGAAGTGATAAAAGTCGCTCAGTACGATATCGGAATCAGCGTAGAGCGTTAATCCATCATGGCTCTTACTGCCTACATCTCGCAAATCGAGTGATTGTTTTTCCTTATCGAAACTGACGCTGTTATTGGCAATGGTGTAATACAATTTTCCACGGGCAAAGTAGTAATCTAAATCGCCGTCATTATCGATATCGGCTTGGGCAACCGTGATGGTTCCTGGATAATCATCATGTCCCTGAGGCAATACAGTGTTGGTGGTATTGCTGAAGGTAAAATCGCCATTACCTTGCCAGATGGATGTTTTGTCGTAACTGGTAAACGCAATGATATCCATCACATTATCACTGTTGTAGTCTGTTATTAACACGCGTTCTGCTTCGATATCTTCAAATCCTGGACTTTCTACGTAGCGAAACGTGCCGTTACCGAGGTTTTCGAAAATGATATTGCGTGGCAAGGCTTCATTGACCATTTTTGCGGCATTCACTTGCATAAAATCTAAGTCGCCATCGTTATCTAGATCCACCCAACGCACACTCCTACCTCGAGCGCCTAACTCTGATATGCCGGCTTCCTTTGTAATGTCAGTGAAGGTGCCGTTGTCATTACGCAGTAAACGTTGAGGTTGAGGCGTCAAGCCATTACCGCCGCCCAGTGATAACAGCACATCATTATCCCCGTCTAAGTCGAAATCACCCGCAGATATGCCATGCAGATCGGCTTTTGGATACACATTTTTTATTTCATCAAAGTGATGTGCTGCATTACCAATGAAAAGTTGTACCGGCGTCGTGTCATGATTGCTTAATAGAAAATCGTAATGCCCATCGTTATTTAAATCCGCAACTGCTGGGCCGCCATATTTCCAGTTTGCTTCGCTAACTAATCCCACTGAATCGGACACATCTTTAAATAAAACACGGTTCTGTTTGGGAACAGTCTCAATGTCATGCTGGCTGCAAGCGCTTTGAAGTACGATACTAACGCCTAGCGCTACTAGGGAAAATTTTCTAAGTAAAGTCATGTTGTTATCCAATATAGTGGTCAGACGAATTTGCCGAACTCGTTGGTAAATAGCGATCTATTACCCGCTAGCGTAATTTTCTGTTGAAGACATTTAGCTAATCACTTGTTACCCATTCGATTGGTAATTATACTGGGCGCGCATGTCATTTGGTTAAATATCTTTTGTAAGTTGTTAACAATATTAATCATACTTCTTACAAAATTGGATCTCAACCAGAGATTTTCAATTCCGTGAAAATCAGCTGCAAAGTGATTGGTTTTTTTAAGTTTAAACAGGTGCCGTTAGCTGTTTTACAAAAATTTAATCCGGGAGGGGGCAAGTTAACGTTAAAGATATAATATTTACTTAAGATCTGCGGCCTGCCGTGACCGTCAAAGATGTTTAAATCGAAGTGAGTAAATAAGCTTTATAGAGGTGTGATTTTCTTCCCTTAGTCTTTATTTTGTGGAACTTAATGACATAAAGTAGAGTCAACTGTTGCATAATTGTTAATTAAACGTATTAATGCGCAAACTTGAGAGAACAATGGCCACTTTATTTCCTTTCCCTACCGCTACAAGCGAACTCAAATTAAATCCCAACGTTGAAATGCGTTCACGGCCTAAAGGAATATTGGGCTCATTGATATTACTCGATCTGCTCGGTGTGGTGCTGATGTTGATGGGCTTGCGTCAGCAATTTCATCAGCAAGGTTTTTTACCTGAAGTGCTGAATGTGCCATACGCTGGTGTGATGATGTTGATTGCAGGGGTAGCACTGACCTTACCGTTTTTCATCTGGAGTATTAAAGCCAGCTTTGGTGCGTTTAATAAAAGCGTTAAGTAAATCCGATTGACGGCTTTCGGTTGCGATCACGCTAAGGCTGGAAGTTAACCGTTAACCAAACGCTTTGCCAACGCTCGCGTTTTTCCTGTGGTGATAACATCTTGGGGGACACGTAAACAGCACTGCCTATGGTGTATTTCTGCGAAAATACCCCAGCGTTTACTGCTCCTTTTACTCCACTTGCAAACTCACAACTAACCAGAATGAGGTTGTGGCATGCTTTGCACTGCCAAAAAACAGCTTGCTCAGACCCCTGGTAGATACCTTCAAGTTTGTGCTGGTGAAATACTTCGAGCACACCGTTAAGGTCCGATAAATAGGCGGCTTTTTGCGCCATGCAAAAATCACAATCACATGCTCTAGGCTGATAGCTATGCAGAGAATTCGGCAAAGTCAGTTTCACCTGTACCTCACCGCAGCAGCAAGCGCCTATGTATTCCATTGGTCTTCACAAAATAAACTGTTCACAAGTGTCACTCTACAAAGTTAAAAAATAAGTTAAAGCCTAGCTATAAAGCCATGCTGGATTGTTATCCAGAATATTAATACATCGGATTGTCGTTTTCGACTCACTGGGGAGCTGCTGAATTGAGTCCCAGTGTTCAATAATTTTCCCGTTATCATCGAAGCGGAAAAATCCATGGTGATGTAATGGATATCATCAGGCCACGTTTTGTGGGTATGAAGCGCAACTAAGTCGCCCTCAGAGATTGCTCGTACAAATTCGATATATTTCAACGGATAATCGTTAGCCATTTCGGTGAAGTAATCAATGAACCCTTGCTTGCCGTCGTGTACGGAAGGGTTATGCTGTATATATTCATCACCCACATAAAGCGCTATGGCTTTTGCCAAAGATTCATCTTGGCGTGTTATGACGAACTTTATTCATTACGATCTAGGTTTTGCTCATCAAGAAGCAGTCTCGCACCCAACAATATCAGTACACTGCCTGTGATGCCCTCCATCCATTTAAGGGCATGTGGATTCGCAAAAAAGCGTTTAGCTGAACTAACCGCTCCGGCAAGGCCACATTGCCAAATCATCGCAATCACAAAATGTATCCCTGCCATGGTCATTGCTTGCAGGAAGGGGGAGTGCAGGGGATCAATAAACTGCGGCAAAAACGCCAGATAAAACACCGCTGTCTTTGGATTTAATACATTTGACAGAAAGCCCTCTTTTAAAGAGCGACGCACGCTAAGCGCTCTAACAACTGAGTCATCTACCGTTAATCCTGCATTGCTGATAAAGGCAGCTTTCAAAGCGCCAATGCCTAACCAAATGAGATAGCCGGCCCCAATCCATTTCATGATTGAAAACAATTCAGCCGACTGAAGCAAAATGGCAGAAATACCAGCAGCGGAAAAGGTCGCATGCACAAAAAGCCCAAGGCAAATTCCCAAGCTGGTTACCACTCCATCTCGTCCACCCGAGCGGCTGGTATTTTTGATTACCAGTACGGTATCAATCCCAGGGGTGATGGTTAACAGGGTAATCGCTAGCAGAAACGCTTCAAAATTTAAAATGTGCATCGACTAAAATTCACCTATATCGTCTGATTACGGACTAAAACCCTATGCCGATTTTTATACCACAGCTAGGCCGGCAACCAAATCCTCTTTTTGATCTTAGGTTGTCGAAGGTCGTGCACTTTACACTCGAATATAGTAACCGACACCATTTACATGACAGGGCTGAGTTGAGGCAGGTGTACGAGCATATTAATGTTTGAAACTCAGTCCTGCCTAATAAACTGACTAGCGGGTTTGAGCGAAAAGCGGACAAAAAGAAAATTGTCTGGTAGTCTGCGCACGAGTCAGTTTTTGACCCAAAGCTGACGTAAATAAATCAATAACTCTGACCCTTTGATTCCAACTCTACTGACCAAAACAGGAACTTTGCTAAGGTGAGGACTGCTATACGATAGGAGACGCTGGGATATTCAATTTTTCTCATGTTTCGCCTCAATTAACGGCACAGAAGAACCCCTAAGTAAGTCGTTGTTGTAGGTCTGAGACTCTCGGTTCTCCGATAACTTATTGAATGATCCAACGTGCGACGTTACTGAATATTTTTTGTATCGTGCTCATTGGTAATACAATCAATTTATTCAACATTACTTTATTCTCTTTATCTGTTTTCTGGAGCTCTGAATCCAAAATGGCCAAATCTATTGGCAATAAAGTCAATGAAGCTTCATCCGGCTGATAATTCGTTCCTATTGAGTAATATTCACCAGCCCTATTCGTCATTTCAATATGCGCTCCTAATATCAGGCTAACCTCGTGGCTGTTGGAAAATGAAACCAAACGTGAAATGCTTTTTTTGTATTCGCTCCAATTTTTAACATATATAGTGCCCGGATAAAATGTATCACCGGTTAGGAGCCATTTGTTTTGTGGATCGTAAATTGAAATAGCTTCTTCCTGGTGTCCAGGCGTTGGAATAACAGTTATTTTTCGGCCGCCCAATTCAACATAATCGAGACCATCCGGCCATTTAGCAAATGCGAAGTACTGATTAATGCCAGAACTATTTGGTGCAACCACGGTGACATTAGGTTTACCTATAAACTGAACATCACCTGCATAGTGATCTCTGTGACTATGGGAATGAATAACCAATATTTCTTTATCACTTTTTTCACCTTGGAGTGAGTGCTCTTCAATCAAGATTTTTACTAATGAATATAAAGGAAAATCTTCGACACTTTCTGTTGCGCCAGTATCCAAGACCAGTACTTTCTCATTACCAAATAATACGTATATGAAAGGTGCTTCATAGGTTGCACATTTATTTTGACGAAGCACATAACTCGATTGATCATATTTATATACCTCAATCGCCGGATCAGTATTTGACTTACAGTTAGCAGAACCATGGATCCACTTTTTTTGCTGCAATAACGATGCAAGATTGTTGGAAGATTCATTAGGACGTTCCTTAGCCGCGACTGAAGTTACCCAGATCACAGCAATAAATGCCAGAGGTAGTGCCATTATTAGATTATTTTTCATAAAATTTCCTTAGAAGCAGCTTTGTTGGTTTTCATCATTCATATCAAGAAACCTGAATCGGTAGTCACCTTCTGATAGCAAAAAACTGCCGTCTCAATGTAAAATAATCCTAACGCATAAATTAATTATTGTTAAGCAGTAATTTTATGTTGTGTTGTAATAATTTCTGTCTGTCTGATATAATCGATGAAAATTAAGACACGGATTAACTTTGTCAATGAATACTAATATGCAGAAATTGATGAAAATCAGCGGTTTTTTTAAAAGAGTGGTGTTAATAGCGTCTGCCATGATGTTCTTTTTTCTTCTTTACGAATACGTTGTAAATGATGAATTTCATCGAGCCTCTAGCACGCTATTTTACGAGCTTTGGCTAAATGATAGTGCAGACAGGTCAGTACTACTTGCGCTCCAATTTCCCAGACTTGTCACTCTTTTTACTGGACTATATTGGCTGCAACGTCTTATGGGTCACTTTCAAATAGGAGAGTTTTTTGGCGACGAAGCTATGCGCTGTTATCTTTGGCTAATATGGCTAAAAGTGATTGATATGGGATTAAAGATTGTTCAAGAACTGGCGACAGCTTTCTATCATGAGCAATTTTTCGAACTTACTCGTTTTGAAGTCGATATCGACTTCAATAATTTGAGCACCCTTATGATGATGCTACTCATCGTCTATCTGCTGAAAGCAGCTCGAGAAATCGAAGCCGAAAATAAAGAGTTTATATAGCCTATGGAAGTCTGATTAATGGAAATTATTGTTAATTTGGATATTATGATGGTGACGCGCAAAGTCAGGTCAAAAGAGTTAGCCAAGGCAATCGGGATCACTGAAGCCAACCTGTCTCAGCTAAAAAGGGGCAAAGTCAAAGGTGTGCGTTTCGAAACCTTAGCCAAAATTTGTGCGTATCTGGACTGTCAGCCCGGAGATATTTTAGCCTTTAACAATAATGAAACTGTTTAGATGCTTTAACTCACAGTAATAGTTTTTTAGTAGCATAGCTAATTTGGCCACTAAAGAGGTATAAAATTTTTATGCATTGTTGGGAATCTGGAACTCGTCTTATTCAGGCATCTTTGGAGTGTACGAAGTCAACGTCCGCTATCTGATCGTAATCCTGTCCAGCATAAGTAACTCCGAATAGTCTCCTTCTGGCACTCAACCGTTAGACGGGGTTGAGCGAGCAGGAGACTGTCAAGTACGCTTTCGACTATTGCTGAAAAACTGCGAAAGCAGACATTTCATCTGCCCTAGCCCTGGAGGTCTTTCGGCTATTTAGTGAACTAGTCTAAAAATATGGCGTGCTATCAACAGCAGTTATTGTACGGCCTCTAGTACAACTGTACTTCCATTAATTCTAATAAAATCAAAATCATCATCTGTGCCTTCTTCAACGCAGGAAAAGTTGATGTCAGCGTTTGTTGATACTGTAGCCTGAGGTATTGTGCCAGTCGCGCAAGGATTGATTATTGCAAAACTTCTGGCAATCGGTTGAAACGAGCTTTCAACTCGCTCGTCGATATACTCTTCGAGATAAGTGATGCAATCTGGAATGCCCTCATTAAGTACAACACTAATAACTGGGCCACAGGGCAAAAGGAAGCCCATGGCATTAGTAAACCAATCAAAATCAGTAGAGGATTCCAGGTTTGCCACCTCTAGCTTGAAATTCCATTCACCGCCTTCTTCTTTGAATCCAACAGTAACGGAAAAGTCAATATCAAGATCAGCATTAAGCCAATATGGAACTACAGCCTCCATATCTAAATCAAAGCTAAGACTTTCATCAGTTCTGTAAGTTGCTTCCACCCAAGCACGTCCATGCTTGTCTCCCCACTTGGCCTGATTGATAGAAGAAAATAGATGACCAATCAGCCCTTCAATTCTGCTTTCAATTTCATCTCTAGCAATAGACAATTGAAGTGGTGTCTGAAAATTTAGCCAACCAGGACTTAATCTAAGCGACTCATGAAAAACAGTATAGGTATTCGACTTGCCGTCTTCGTTATCAAGCCAATGGCACTTGTTTGCTTCGTTACTGAAATCTTCAACGTACACACTATGATTATTAAGCAACAATTCAATCGACTCCATACAGAGGCCATTGCTGCCACTCTTGGAAATACTGAACATGGTTACATCGGTTAAGTTTGTGATACCCGAAAGTTCAAGGTCGTACGAGAATAAATCCCCCCGCTCAAAATCATTTTGACCATAGTCCATAACCGTTACATTTCCCATGGGCACAGTAAGTCCACCAGGTGCAGCATTAAGACGGACACGCACTTTGTCATCAGTGTCGGCGTTAGATATATCTGCAGTTTTAATTCTCAATTGAGCTCTAAAAATTTTTTCTTCTTCACTACCATTTGTATAGGCGCATCTTTGTGGTGAGTAACTACTGCCATGCTCATTTGTCGCCACAAATTGGTAACAATATCGTTGATCTGGCTCTAGACCTTCATCGATAATATCGTGAAACCCACTAACCGGCCCGTAGGTGAAAGCGTCTTCCCAACCTGATCCGCTGTCTCTCCGTCTTCGTAAAAGAGTGCTATCTTCGACTAAAGATCTGTCATGCCACCTCAAGGAAATAGATGAATCGGTATAATCGGTGATGAGAATAGTCTTCACCGGATAAGGTTTATTTCCTTCTTCTGATGGGGGTGAAAAACGGTCTGGATTATAGAATAGATCACCGTGGCGAAGGGGATCGAGAAAAGGTGGCCGGATCTGGCGCTGCATCTGTTGTATTGCGGGCTCGTTTTCAGCTCCTTCCACGCTAACAACTTGCGGTTTATCGTTGGTACACGCCACCATTCCTGCGCATGCACATACAAGTGCGTAAAAATTAATTTTTTTCCACAAAATCTTCATTTAGTATTTTCCTTAATTGATTTTCCCTGAAGGTAATGTGTGGTTTTTTCAGAAGAAGATCATAATGAGTTCAGATTCGTAGTTATGGCCAAACACTGAATTCGCAAATGCCTCAACAGCCACTCTTGGAATAGTGTAAAGACCATTTGGCTTTTCATTACAGATCAACAAGATAATGTATGGTGTAGTTTTTTTGCTCATAATAATAATATAGGACTCTTAGTCCTCCCAACTTAACGCCTACACATAGTTAATTGTAGTAAAACATCCTCAATTTACCTGATGTATTACCGAAACATATATTTGGTTTTTGATTAAGCTATCGCTTTAAAGCAGACATTAAGTAAAAATTCCGTATACGAGTCATATATTTCACAATCGTCTCTCAAACGAGCCTACTTAAAAATGGAACATAAGAGCTATACTATTGATAAGACGGATGTGTTGGTTAACTGAGCCAGGCACTTTGCTATCCCTTTATTTGGCAATTATTTCGGCTTGATTTATTGAGGTTTTTTCTGTTAGTCTAAATTTCAAATAAGGCGCAGTTTTCTTTATTTTCTATAATGAAAGTGAGGTGTTATGGACTACTGCAACTTGAATTCAATGAAAGTACTGGTAACTGTTACCACTGATTTTTTTTTAACATCGCTAATTCCCCTAATTCTAATTTCCTTATTTTTCGCGTTTACTGCAAACGCCTACTCTTCACCCTGCGACCAAAATTTGCTAAAAAAGAGCATTGGCAACAGTAAAATCGGTTATAAAGAACGCAATGGTATTTGTGAAGGCTTATATACATCCAATGTAAACGCTGGTTTTGAGTTAGTCTCGTTAGAGCAAATCCCCATTCCCAAATATGATAAAGGAGACTCGATTACTTTAGCTTTTCCTTTACTCGACAAACTATCTGCAACTAACTCCCTTAGAATATCGAGCATAGCTTTGCGCCCAGAAACGTATTACCGAATGGATGCTGAGTTCAGTAACAATGAGAATATTGAGTGGTCAGTAGAAATTTTAACTGCCGATGGGATCGCATTAAAACACGATGAGATTGGTTTATTCGGATGGTACACGAACAATACCAAGCAAGTATATTTCCCTATATCAGCTACAATTGGAAACAAGCCCGCTACTAGCACATATACGCGAATGGTATTGCGCTCAGGCGCACCAATACAGAGAATATCTTGGCAGCTAATTGTCGATGAAAAAGTTGTTTCAACAACAAAGTTGCAAGGGGGTATTCCTGTAGGGCAACCTATACAAATCAAAATAGAATGGCCGTTTGAGCGCCCTAGCAAAGCAAAAATAAAAATTATTGCTAAAGCTCACCGTATCAACAAACCACTTACTCCAATTTTTGAAGTGGCTGTTCCGATTTCTCCTAACACTGCCATTACTAGCCTTTAGAAAATGAATATGAAACGGGACAACAACGAAACAAAAAAGTGCAAACCACACGATAGCAATAGTAATAGCAAAAAAGAAAAGTGGTATGATAGTCCACCACGCTGGGTGCCAAAATCCATTGTTAATATTTTTATGAATAATGATCAGCGAAAATACCTAAAAGAGAAACACGACACATTACAAAAGGAAATAGTCGGGGTTCTATGTAGTAAAGAAGACGCAGATGTAAGTGATAAACTGGCTGAATTAGGCAACCTAGAACAAATTTTAGAATCTGAAAATGAATGGCCAAGTCGCATACGAAACCTTTTTTTATTCACTATACTATCTGTTTTAATATTAATGAATATCCCAGGCTGCGTAACACCAGGCTTTATTGACGTAAAAACAAAACACGTCGACTTTGTACTCGCTTCGGATTATGAATGGGCTGGCACTACCAATCTACAAGAAAAAAAAGCCATTTTGTTATCTAATTTTGAACAAATATATAGCCCAAATATTCCTGAATTGTTGCTGAGCGAGCCTGAACAAATTCTTAGTGTAAATACAAATCTTGAGGCTGTCCTGGGGTCTATATTTATCCCCGTTGGGACGAGAGTTAAAGTTGACTGGGATAAACTTGAACAAATAATTTCATTTGAATTTTTACCCGCAAAAGATGCGTTTACAGAGAACTCGCAACTGCGAGTTGAATATTTGTTATCGGGTGAAACTATTTTTGAAAGTGAAACCTTAGTTGGCACTAGTAAGGAAGTACGATCCGCTGTTCCCTGTGATTTTTATGATGGTTGCATAGAGTCGAGAAGCCTTATTGCTTCTAGCCCTATCGCGTCAAAACCTCGTATTTCTTTTGGTATTAAAGATGAAATTGATTTATACGGTTTTGAAGTAGAGCATTTTCTATTCTCTAAATATACAACTCAGAACAGCCAACGCCGACGTAAAAGATGCATGATCATTTCTGGTGAATATTGGCTAAGAGGGGATGCCACACCCTCAGTTTTAAGGCGTGGTGAATGCACACAAATAGTGAGTGATGAAGGCTCCTTAAGTATACAGCTTGAAGCTTTACCTAAAATACAACAAGGCTTAGATGTTTGGTATCAAGGAAATATAGCGCAAATTTACGTAGGCACGCCAGAATTCGCTACCAACAAATCACCACAAATATTTATGTGGGCATTATCTCATCCAAATATAAAGATCATTATTTCGTTCATTAGTGCCATATTGGCAGCAGGGCTCGTCATCATAAGGATTAGAAAATGAAAATTGCCTTCATATTAGTATTATTAATCACTAGCATGTTTAGTTATGCAGACTTATCTGAAAAAGAGGTTGCTGAATTATTGAAATATAATGTGGTGAGTATTAATTCTTCATTCGGTGACGATGGCAATGACATACAGCACGGATTTGGATGGGTTATTGCAAAAAGCAGAACACAGCTTTATATCGTAACCGCCGAGCATGTAGTAAAACAAAAGAAGGGGGATTTTGACTTCACATTACCTACCGACATTGATGTCAGATTTTTCGATGACCCCGTTCGCGTGTACACGGCAACGTTAACTCAAGCGTCTTCTTTTGATGATTTAGATGTTGCGATTATTAAAGTACCTATGCCAACAAGGCAACCTTGGTTATATTCTGCAATTAGTGATGAAGGTATTGTTACTGATGAAAAAGTGTCCTTCGTTGGTAACGGTACAGCATGGTTAGTGCCTGAACAGTCTGGCGTATTAAGAGAAAAAGTTACTAACAGCAACGCAAACGCGCGGTATGATTATATCGCCACCGGCCTTTCCCTTGATGTAGGCACTTCTGGTGGTCCACTCATAAGCAAGAAGGGCATAGTTGGGATGATAGTCACCCATAGTAGTGAAGCCACTGGAATAGTTTCTATAGAAGCAATTAAAAAGATAGTCACTGAAGAATCTGGTCTTCCTTGGAGTTTACAATCATATGCAAAGCCTCTTGAATTGAATGGAATTTGGGGACCAAAAACAGCGAATATACCGGAAGCTGTTCGCCTTCAATTCTCAGAAATAGATGCAGCCCATTTCAAATACAGCTTAAGCCTACCCAGCGTCCCCACATTCGATAAGGGCGTTGGCGTAATTGATGGTGACCGCGTAAGAATTTGGCAACCCTTGTCAAACGGTGAAGAGTCGTATGGCGAATATCAAGTTTACACCGAAAAGAACCAAACAGAAGTGTTATTAATGGATGGAAATTTGTCTCATGGGGGGAGACAGCAGGCGTCGGTTAGATTAGCAAAGATGCTTGAAAGTGACGATATTAAAACAGCGAATACACTCGATCCTAGAACGGTGAAACTAATGAAACAAAATCCCACAATTGTAGAAAGCTTTGCGAATAGGCTCGAGCAGGCTGCTGAACAAAATGGAACAGACGAAAAGGGCATTCCGCTTGGTTTGAGTAAGGTTGATGAAGAAGTTCTCAAAATGGGGATGGCCCAAGGTCAGGTTATTCCGGGGCTTTATAAACAAATGGCAAAAAGTGGCATTACAGGTGTTAACTTTTCAATTAGAAACATTGAAAATGACAAAGTTACCGGTATGAGAAACAAATGTTACGTCGCGGAAGGTAAAGTTAAGTCAGAAGAACAATATATGACAATTTCAAAAACTCTCGATTCTGCTGTCGATGATGCCTCTAGCAATCACACGAATAGGTCCAACAATATGAATTTTCAGGCCTGTAACGAAACCTTTTACGCTAACCCATCTACACAAGCCAGCTTCGATTTTGGTTCTGAACTTGTTAGACCCCAAGCTTTGCTTGATACGATTATGCCCGGCAAAATAAAATTATCGGTTGAAGGAAAGTGTTTATTGGTTGTTGGGCAAGCAACATCGCCAATTTACGAAGGCATGTTGCAAAATGCAATGAAACAACTAGCTGAAGAGCTAAGTGCTAAATCTAAAAAGAGTATTATGGTTTGTCAAAGTGCTAGTTAAATCGTTAAGGCTTTCGCGCTCGAACGGGCACTAAACAACACCTACTAGCTAACAGTAAAATTAGCTTATATTAGATAAGAGCATCGCTGATTGTTGATTGGAGTACAGGGAGAATAAAACATCACGCTGTACGGTAATCCCCCAATTTATAACCGAAGTTAAAAATAGAGGTTTATGCAGCTAACGCCAATTTCTGTTTTGGTGTTATACCGCCTGGGTTGATTTAAGCCCAAACGAACTGGAACGAATATACTGGCAATACTATAAAACTGTGGCCAATATTACCTGACCATTACAAGCAGTGATACATGGATCTAGCGTTACTTCAGTCTTAATCTCTTTTAACGTGCTACCCAATATTTTTGCTTACGAAAACAAAGGCACTCGCGCCCAACAGCACGCCTACGGAGAGAGAAAATGCATTCAGCGCTACTTTTTTAGCACCGAGTACATCTATGTTTGTAAAGTCATAAGGGTAGAACTTTGTCCAGTTACCATGAACTGTCGTATATACGGCGTAGGTTAAAGGATATATCAACCAATATGGAATATATTCATAGGTGAGCTGAATTTTACTTAAGTAAAAAAACCAATAGCAAAACGTTAATATCGGTGTAACGGCATGCACCAGTAGATCGTATATTCGATTTGGTAAAGTTAGAACTTGCCACCCATATAATAAATAATTGGCAAGACCGACCGTCAATATATAAAAAGTAACAGCCGCTGAAACGTTGTGATCCAAAGCGAACAGTGCAAAATTAGAATGAGGATAGAAAACTTGAACAGAAATCCAGATAAATACTAATAGATTGGTGAGTATTGTGTAATAACTAAAATATTTCCAAGTTGCGAGAAACAGACTATCGTCACCTCTTTTTTTAAGCTCGACGAAAAAGCCAAAGCAAAGAGCAATAGATACAACTATCATGAGAAATTCTCGCATATACGTTCCTCTGAAGAGAGTTTAGTTCTAACAATGTATTAGTGAAACTAAACAAGATTAACAATCTCTCAAGTCAAATTACCTATTCTGATAGAAATATTCAATGTCTCCTTTCTACTAACCGCCGAGTCAGCCAGCGAGTTTTGACGGGCCGCTCCGGCACTCAACCGTCAGACGGTTTCGAGCGATAACCGGATATTCAGCCCCAGTTATTCCACGTATTGACGATCCATTGGTGCTCCAAAAGATACTCAGTCACCTGAATATAAAAAATGACGAAGTCTTAGAATTATTGCGCCGCCTCAGATAAGTCTGTTTGAATAAAAGCAGCTCTTCATCAGAAACAAAAGCAATGTTCAAAACTGGTTTGCACAACAGTGGGCGGCGCTTGTTTTGAATTCTGAATTACGTAAAAATAGTTGAGTAATAGCGACAGTTCGCCGACAGTCGGGACATTATTGATATAAAAGAGATGTCGATATACAAAATATGAGGTAAGTTGTATCGTCATTTCATGAAAAATGACGTTTTATTTTACCTATACTCCCTCGTTTATCCCATGTTGATTTAGGTGCACCGGATATTGATTTGTTAATCAAAAAACTAACGCAACACGGTATGGTGAAGTTAGGTGAACATAGCGCCGTTACACCTGATATCAGCCGAGAAATATAAGTCACTGCTCTTTAATACGATCCTTGGGATAGGACAATCTGGATATTGGTCAGCCAAGACATGTCCCAGTGGTTAAAAGAAGCAAAAATAACTTATCGTGAAGACCTCGTCGAGGGCTTAGAATATACAGTTGAGTCTTTCATTGGTTTATTGGAAGGCAAAAACTTTGGCAAGCTTGTCATGGGTGTCTGTCCTGATGAATTGTAATTGATAACAACCTTTAAAGAGAAATATTATGTTAACAGTGCACCATTTAAATAAATCGCGTTCTAAACGCGTATTGTGGTTGTTAGAAGAACTTGGCATGGAGTATCAACGTGTTGATTATCAGCGCGATGCTCAGACCAATTTAGCACCTGCAAGTTTGCAAGCAGTTCACCCGCTGAGTAAAGCACCCATTATTGTTGATGGTGATATTACCTTGTGTGAGTCTAGTACCATAATGGAATACATTTTGGATCAAGACGTTGAAAAACGTTTACGCCCTGAAAAGGGGACCAAAGCCTATTATCAATATCTGGAGTGGTCGCATTTTGCTGAAGGATCCTTGGCATTACCGGTGATGTTTAGTTTATTTATGAGTATGGAAACCCGCAGCGGCGACCAGAAAATGGACGGCTATATAGCCAAAGAAGTGGCTTTAGACTTTGGTTATATTGAATCTGTTTTGACTGAGCGCGAGTATTTTGCTGGCACTGAATTCACAGCTGCCGACATTATGATGCAAATCATGCTAGAAATTGCATCTAGTCTTGGTTTGCTTAAAGGTCGGGATAACACCTTGGCTTATTTGGCAAAAGTGCAACAGCGCTCTGCTTATAAGAAAGCGGCGAGCTTTGGTTAGATATTAAGACCAATGGCCACCGCTTTTATCTGCTCCTTGTAAGGGGCAAGTAATTCAAGTGTGGCGTGTAAATTTTTGTCGATACGCTTATCCACAACTTTATTATCCTCTTCATCTATGACAACCACGACGTGATAGTTTGAATGTAAGTCAATGCCCGAGTAAAACGGCATAACAGCCTCCCGTTTGTGATGGTTTGGGCACCTTTCAGCATAGCTGAAAAGTGCTATGAGGCTGACTTGAGGATTTTCAGAGACGCTGATCCATCAAAACTATCGGCTCCTTATGGCACCGACCTACCCAATAGCTGACTGACTCAAACGAAGCGAATTGCCGCCGTTGTGGATAGTTGATTTTCGCTTGAGCTATCGCTCTAAAGCGGACATTAACGCTTCAAATATGGGGCGCGGCTTTTTCGCGTCCCTGACATAATTTGTTTGTTATGTGTTTTATTCACCAAGCCAATTAAGCTTGGCATCTTTAACAATTTTGTTGAATTCATTCTTTGTTATTTTCCCACTATCCAAGTCATCTTCCGCAGGCCTAACAATTTTCATATATTCATATTCTATTGCAGCAAGGATATAGCCAAATTTTTTTTCTGAAATCTTACCGCCATGAAACTGCTGCATTGCTAATTTCTTATTCCAGGACTTGCCAGTCGGTGGTTCTGGGAGTGTGAAATCAATAGTAAGTAATCTTTCATCTGATATTGTGTAGCCTTTAGCAATTGAATCTTTGGCGCATTCGTATAACACATAATCAATTGAGTCTTGTAGACCGTAAAAATGCCAATCAAAACCAGCATTACAACCACCTACAATTTTGCCTTCATTATCACTAATATCGATTACTCTCTCAGCGCAGCCTGAAAGGAAAAATAATACTACGATTGTTTTTAACAAGTTTGGATACATCAACTAACTCTTCTAAACACATAACGCCCACTTCTAACGAATCCCCTCATAATATTAAGCAGAAACAATAATATAGACA
>TARA_R110001599_G_scaffold62617_4_pt1 | contig 27193 bp, 25 predicted proteins | sample TARA_R110001599 | Tara Oceans TARA_R110001599 (sample SAMEA4398360) | marine metagenome | biome: Polar Biome; feature: [MES] marine water layer (ENVO:01000295) within the mesopelagic zone...; material: water (ENVO:00002006), including particulate matter (ENVO:01000060) such as......
CTATGAAGAAAATTTCACTTGAAGAAATGGTATGATTTTCACGGAATAATTTTTACCTTATAGGTACTTTTCCCACCATAAACGAATAAATATGAGGAAAATAGACAGTCTATTAATAGAATATGGCACCAGCCATCAAAACCCAACCAATAAAATCATTCACTGGTTTTGTGTTCCTGCCATCTTTTTCAGTATTGTTGGACTGATATACAGTATACCGCCAGGACCTTTAGCAAGTTTGGATTATTTGTTGAGTAATTTCACCAATTGGGCCACTGTCACTTTAATTCTTGTCTTGTACTATTATGTTACCCTCTCTTTTCCTTTGGCCTTAGGTATGTTTTTATTTTCAGCAGTATGTTTGTCTGTTGCGGACTTATTAACCTTGTATTTACCTTTCCCCCTATGGCTTTTTTGCACCGTTCTTTTCATCGTCGCCTGGATTTTCCAATTTTATGGACATAAAATTGAAGGCAAAAAACCTTCTTTCTTAAAGGATTTACAATTCCTATTAATCGGCCCTGCATGGCTGATGCATTTCATTTATAAGCGTTTAGGTTTAGCTTACTGAATAAACAAAACAGTCCTTTGGGCAATCTCTTCTTGGATCAATTATTTTCATAACGATTCCTTAGCACTGTTTTCTCTTTATTATAGTATATTCAAACCCATTTGTTTCAATTCCTATAACTATGAACTCTTTTATATTAGCAGTTGCGGAATTACCCTTACTGTCCGACATAGTAGTAATCTTTGGCTTAGCTACCTTAGTAATTTTGCTCTTTATGAGACTCAAGTTACCCACCATTATTGGGTACTTACTCACAGGAGCCATTGCAGGTCCCTATGGACTCTCCCTTGTATATGCTTCCACTGCTGTGGAAGTTTTATCAGAGATAGGCGTAATTTTATTGCTATTTGTAATCGGCCTAGAGTTTTCTCTTAAAAGCTTAATGGCCATTAAAAAGGCTGTATTTATTGGGGGAAGCCTACAGGTGACCCTTACCATTGGAGTCACTGCAATGATCAGTTACCTGTTTGGTTTTGATTGGAACATCGCTGTATTCTTTGGTTTCCTCTTTGCATTAAGTAGTACCGCCATTGTATTAAAGTTGTTGCAGGAGTCTGGACAGGTAAATACCATTTCAGGACGTACCACCTTGGCCATTTTGATCTTCCAGGACATCATTATTGTCCCATTGGTACTATTCACCCCTATGCTTGCCGGAGAGTCTGACAATGTCCTCCTATCGCTCTTTTACCTTGCGCTTAAGGGAGGCCTGGTAATCGTTCTCACCATCATCAGTGCTAAATACCTTATCCCTCAGTTATTGTACAGGGTGGCCAAGACAAAAAATGAAGAACTTTTCCTTTTAAGCATCATCGTAACATGTTTTGCTGTTGCTTATGTCACGTCTTTACTTGGTCTATCCCTTGGTTTGGGGGCATTCTTGGCGGGTTTGATTATCAGTGAATCCGAGTATAGCCACCACGCCACGGGTAAAATTTTACCCTTTAGAGAAATATTTCTGAGTTTCTTTTTCGTTTCGGTAGGGATGTTGTTTGATATCAGTTTTTTGGCCGAACACTTCTTGCTTATATTGGCTTTGGTAGCCCTTACTTTTGTGGTAAAATTCACGGTTACCTCCTTAGCTGTAAAGTCCTTAGGAACGAGCTATAAAGAATCCTTTATAGTGGGTTTTTCTATCTTCCAAGTGGGTGAATTCTCGCTCTTGCTTGCTAAAGAAGGTTTGAAATATGAATTGCTGGACAATACTACTTATCAGTTCTTCTTGGCCATCTCAATATTGACAATGATCATCACCCCCTTTGTGCTCAAGCAAAGGGAAAATCTCGCTTGCAAAGTACTTAACATTCCTATGCCTCAGAAATTCAAGAAAAAACTTGAAGAAAAAACTCAGGTTCCTGAGCTTAACCTTGAAAAAGACTCGCTTAATGACCATTTGGTCATCATAGGTTATGGATTGAATGGGAGAAATCTTTCCAGAGCAGCGAAAAGGGCAAAAATCCCTTATGTAATTATTGAGATGAACCCTGAAACTGTAAAAGTAGAGGCAGCAAAAGGCGAACCCATTGTATATGGTGACGCGGCCAATGCTGTGGTATTGGAGCATGTTCAAATTCACAAAGCCAGGGTGGCCGTTATTGCCATTTCAAACCAACCTGCCACGAGTGGAATAATTGAGAACATCAGGACAGCTTCTCAAAGTGTATTTATAATTGTAAGAACAAGGTACGTCAATGAGATCGAATCTATGCTCAACCAAGGCGCTGATGAGGTGATTCCTGAAGAATTTGAAACGTCAATAGAAATATTCACAAGGGTACTGTACAAGTACCTCGTTCCAAAAGGAGAGATTGATGATTTTACCAACGATGTGAGACACCACAATTATGAGGTTTTCCGTACCCCATCAAATGACAGCTCAGTACCTACCTTGGACATTCCTGAAATAAACTTTGCTGGGATAAAAATCGAAAAAGACCATGGCACTTATATAGGTAAATCATTAAAAGACAGCAACCTGAGAGGAAACACCGGAATTAATTTAGTAGCTATAAAAAGAGATGGAAAAACAGTAACAGAAATCACCGGCAATACCAAGGTCAAATTGGGAGACATTGTTTATGTGGTTGGAAAACCAGAGGCTTTAGAGCTTTTTGAAGAAGAAGTAGGTATTAGCTAAATAATCGTCAATAAAAAAGCCCTGTCATTTAATCCTGACAGGGCATTTCTTATTTTTAACTCCAAAGAAATTGCTACTAAATAATTAGCATTGCATCTCCATAACTGAAGAATTTATAATTTTCCTTGATTCCTTCTTGATAAGCTTTCATGATAAGGTCATAACCACCAAAGGCTGAAGCTGTCATCAATAAAGTAGACTCAGGCAAATGAAAATTGGTAATCAATGCATTTGCGATTTTGAATTCATATGGAGGAATAATAAACTTATCTGTCCATCCACTGCTAGATTTCAATCTACCATTGGCAGTAACAGAAGACTCTATTGTTTTCAATGAAGTGGTCCCTACAGAAACAACCCTTTTCTTTTGGTCCAGAGCAGTATTGACCAAGTCAACTGTTTCTTGAGGAATGTCATAATTTTCAGAATCCATTTTGTGCTTGGTAAGGTCTTCCACATCCACTTGTCTGAATGTTCCCAATCCAATATGCAAGGTAATAGGGCTTACCTCCACACCTTTTATTTCAAGGCGTTTCATCAAATGAGGGGTAAAATGAAGACCTGCCGTAGGAGCAGCAACAGCACCTACATGCTGAGCAAAGATGGTTTGATACCTTTCTCTGTCTGCATCTACTACGTCCCTTTCAATAAAATCCTTCAATATAGGCGTTTCACCAAGCGTATCTATGGTCTTGTAGAATTCCTCATCAGTACCGTCGAAAAGAAATCGAATGGTTCGACCTCTTGAAGTAGTGTTGTCAATCACTTCAGCTACCAAATCACTGTCCCCAAAATAAAGCTTGTTACCAACCCTTATTTTTCTGGCAGGATCTACCAAAACATCCCATAGCCTAAGTTCCTGATTGAGTTCTCTTAATAAAAAGACTTCGATCTTCGCACCGGTTTTTTCTTTATTACCATAAAGTCTGGCAGGAAATACTTTAGTATTGTTGGTTACAAATACATCCCCTGTATCAAAATAATCGATGACATCTTTGAAAACTTTATGTTCTATTTTACCAGTATCTTTATGAATGACCATCAATCTGGACTCATCCCTGTTCTCTGGTGGATGAAGGGCAATAAGTTTTTTTGGAATTTCAAACTTGAAATCTGATAACTTCATATGTATATATTTAGGAAATACCTATTAAACGTAATTATCGTAAAAAATGCAAAGTTAATAAGAATTAAGCCAGATTCTATTTATATTGTCAAATTGTTTTAAATAATATTGAAATTTGATCGTATTCAGACTTATTTGGGAGAGCTTTCGTTTCGCGATGGATGCATTGAAGTCTAATTTGACAAGGACTATCCTTTCTCTATTAGGCGTTACTGTAGGTATCTTTGCTATCATTGCTGTTTTTACGCTTGTGGACTCACTTGAAAAAAACATCAAAGACAGTCTTACCTTTCTGGGCAGCAATGTGGTTCGGGTTGACCGCTTCCCATTTGCTGCCGGAGGCCAAAACTATCCTTGGTGGAGGTATTTCAGGAGACCTCCTGGAACTTATGCTGAATTTACTTTCTTAGAAGAACGATTAAAAAGTGCCCACTCAGTTACCATTTCTGCCAATACCAGAACAACAGTAAAATCAGGCAGTAACGCTTATGAGATGGCCAATTTGGATGGGGTTGTGTTCAACCACAAAGATGTCTACGACATTCCCATCGACAAAGGGCGATTTTTTACAGAAATGGAAATCAATGCAGCAAGAAATGTTGCTATAATTGGGGTTAAGATTGGGAATGCGCTATTTCCTGGCCAAAGCCCAATTGGGAAAACCTTTAAAATTAAAGGATTGAAGTTCACCGTTATCGGTGTCTTTGTAGAAGAAGGTGAAGGACTATTTGATGCCCCATCCAAGGACGAGGCTTTATTGGTACCTTACGGTGCTTTCAGTAAACTGTTCTATGTGGGAAAAAATGGCATAGAGCCAATAATTGCCGCCAAAGGATTGGATGATGACCCTGGGCTTGTGATGCTGGAAAATGAAATGGCAGGGCTGCTGAGGGCAAAAAGAGGATTAAAACCTACGGCTGAAAACAATTTCGCATTAAACAAATCAGAATTTATCCAAGATGCTATAGGTTCTATCTTTGCCGTAATATCTATTGCAGGAGGTGTAATTGGAGGTTTCTCTATTTTAATTGGAGGATTTGGAATCGCCAACATTATGTTTGTATCCGTAAAAGAGCGCACTGGAATTATTGGTATTCAAAAGTCTCTTGGAGCTAAAAATTATTTTATCCTTCTCCAATTTCTATTCGAAGCCACAGTGTTAAGTCTTATTGGTGGTTTGTCAGGACTTTTAATTGTTTATGCTGCCACTTTTGTCTCTTTGGGCAACCTGGAGATTATTCTCACCTTTAAAAATATTCTCCTTGGATTGGTATTGTCTTCCGCTATAGGTATTATTTCCGGAATTATTCCCGCCTCATTGGCAGCCAAAATGGATCCGGTAGTTGCTATCAGAATGTGACAACCACTACCGGAGATAATTATTTTAAGCCTAAATAAATTTATTCTGCAGCCTTGCTGCTCTTTTTACTCGACTTGGCTTTTTCCTTATCTGATTTAATTATACCAGCTTTTTCTTTAATCTTGAATTCTATTTCATCCATTAATTCAGGATTGTCCAAAAGAAGGTTTTTCACTGCATCTCTTCCTTGTCCCAATTTATTGCCTTCATAAGAAAACCATGAACCTGCCTTCTTGACGATTTCAAATTCCACACCTAGGTCAATGATCTCCCCTACTTTGGAAATACCTTCACCATACATGATGTCAAACTCTACCACTTTAAATGGAGGAGAAACTTTGTTCTTAACTACTTTAACTTTGGTTCTATTTCCAAGAATATTGTCCGGCCCATCTTTTATTTGACCAATTCTACGGATATCTAATCTTACAGAAGCATAAAACTTAAGTGCATTACCACCCGTGGTTGTTTCAGGATTACCAAACATTACGCCTATCTTCTCTCTCAACTGATTGATAAAGATACAAGCACAACCTGTTTTGTTAATCGCTCCTGTAAGCTTCCTTAAGGCCTGAGACATCAACCTGGCCTGAAGTCCCATTTTGGAATCCCCCATTTCACCTTCAAGTTCACCCTTAGGAACCAAAGCAGCTACGGAATCAATCACGATAATATCAATGGCACCGGACCTTATAAGGTGCTCTGTAATTTCCAAGGCCTGCTCACCACTATCGGGCTGGGAGATGAGTAAATTCTCAGTATCTATCCCCAACTTTTCTGCATAAGCCTTGTCAAATGCATGTTCAGCATCTATAAATGCAGCCAGACCACCTGCTTTTTGTGCCTCAGCTATGCAATGCATAGACAAGGTGGTTTTACCAGATGATTCCGGACCATATATCTCTATGACTCTCCCTCTCGGTACTCCTCCTATGCCTAGGGCCATGTCCAAGCCTAAGGATCCTGTAGAAATAGCAGGTACATCAAGTACCACATTATCGCTCAATTTCATTACAGTCCCTTTGCCGTAAGTTTTTTCCAACTTATCCAGGGTAAGCTGGAGGGCTTTTAATTTTTCAGTATTTCCACTCATAGTCTCTCTTCAGATATTCACTAATGTTCATTCCTAATGTGAAAGTAAACATTAGGGAGATCATTAACAACTATTGAATAACCATTGTTAGCGCAATTCATTATAGTACATTTGGATAATCAAACATCAGTCTCTGAAATCCACAATGGTATGAACTTTGAAGTAAACCAATTAAAAAAGGCATGATCATGTACTTTCAATCTCTTGTCATAGTATTGTTGTTGTTCTTTCAAACGGCCTCAACAAATCAATTCCCGGTCAAAAAAAACGATGCTTTCACCAAAGGAGAGACCCTCACTTTTAATGTGAGTTATTTTCTCTTCAATGCTGCAGAAGCCAAAATGGTCATTGACGATAACATCCACTATATCAATGGAAAACCCACTTATAAGGTCGATGTATATGGCAAAACCCTTAATATTTTCAAATTATTTTATGTAAAAGACAATTGGGGAAGTTATATTGACACTACCCAAATTATACCTTATAGATCCTATAGGCACATCGAAGAGGGCAATTATAGAAAACATGAAATAATTGATTTTGACCATCAGGACAGAGTGGCCACCCAGAAATTATTCGACAGGGAAAATGAAACAATTACCAAAAGAAAAACCTACGACATCCCATACCAAGTTCAAGACATCGTCAGTGGTTATTATCAACTACGCACAATGGATTTCACAGGATTAAAAAAAGGTGATAAAATAAACATCAAAGGTTTTTTTGACGAGAAAAATTATAACCTAAAATTAACATACGAAGGGATGGATGATATTTCCACAGATATTGGGGATTTTGACACCCATATTTTCAGTCCTGAAATGCCAAGTAACAAACTCTTCAGGGGTAAAAAACCCATAAAAATATGGATTACGGCAGATGAGAATCGAATTCCTGTCAAAATAAAGGCAAGCATGGTAGTAGGATCTATTAATATGGAAATTGTCTCTGCAGAGGGGTTAAGAAACAATTAATTAACATTAAATTAAAACTTAATTCACATAGATTGGTTTTTACGACTGCCTGCTTCTATGAATGAGCTTGGTCACGGTCAATACATCTATTTGTTTTTTTATAATTCTTATCTTTGGGAATAAATTTAAACGAATTGTTTTTAAGGAATTCAAACAATGGGTAGTAATCAAAAGCAAAGGGTATTGGTCGTAGATGATGAGGAAGACATCATTGAAATCCTAACCTATAACCTGGAAAAAGAAGGCTATGAGGTCAACTCAGCAAGCGACGGTATCAATGCAGTAAAAAAAGCTGCTGTATTCAAACCTGACATCATCCTATTGGATATCATGATGCCCAATCAAGATGGGGTAGAAACTTGCAGACAACTGAGAGAAAACCCTGACTTAAAAAACACCTTTATTATATTCCTAACGGCCAGGTCAGAGGAATACTCAGAAGTAGCTGCATTTGATGTAGGAGCAGATGACTATATCCACAAACCAATTAAACCAAGAGCACTCGTAAGCCGTATTGCGGCTTTGTTTCGGCGTGAAATAAAAAAAGAAGCCGATACAACCAAAATCTCCATTAAAGATTTGGTAATCGATCGAACCAGTTTCACTCTAGTGAAGGATGGCCAATTAATTGTCCTACCCAAGAAAGAATTTGAGCTGTTGCACTTTTTGGCAAAAAACCCCAATACTGTATTTAGTAGGGATGAATTGCTAAAAAATATCTGGGGAACAGACGTTTTTGTTTTAGCCAGAACAGTGGATGTTCACATCCGTAAGATTAGAGAAAAAATAGGTGAGGATTATATCTTTACTGTAAAAGGAGTTGGCTATAAATTCAATACATGATCAACACCTCAAAAGGTATTGCTTTTGGGCTTGCCATCTCTATAGCCTTATTATTGGTAGCCTTTTTATCCCTTTTGGAGGCTTCCAATTCTATTATATTATTGGCAGCAGGAACACTGACTTTTTCCATTGCCTATCTTCTGATTCATCTCAGTCTTGAATACCTGATCTTCAGAGAAATTGGCAATATCTATAACGTACTGGAAAAAATTCAAAAAAAAGACATCAGCTTTAAGGCTACCAACAGAATAAAAGCTTCCCTCCCACCGCTAAAAAGCATCCAAGCCAATATTCATGACTACGCAGCAGCCAAAAATAGAGAAATTGAAACCTTACAAAAGAATGAAACCTTCAGAAGGGAATTTTTTGCTGACATTTCCCATGAACTAAAAACCCCTATTTTTGCAGCTCAGGGTTATATCCACACCTTAATGGACGGGGCAGTAGAAGACCATACCGTTAGGGATAAATTTTTAAAACGAGCAGCCAAAAGCCTTAACAACCTTGAAGACTTGGTGCAGGATTTGATTACCATCAATCAAATTGAAAGTGGGTTTATTCGCTTTCATCCTAGCAATTTTGACCTGAAAGAATCCATTCAGGAAGTCGTAGAACAATTAGAAGGAAAAGCCCTTAAAAGGGACATCCATATAATTTTCAAATATGACAAAGAAACGAGTTACCAAACTTACGCTGACAAAGACAAAATTTTCAGGGTTTTACAAAACCTTGTCTCCAATGCCATCAAATACAATAAAGACAGTGGTACTGTTACCATTCAAATCAACGACCACAAAAACCATTTCACGGTAAAAGTCAAAGACCAGGGCATAGGCATCCACCCGGATGACCTTAAGCGTATATTTGAGCGTTTTTATAGGGTAGAAAAAAGCCGTTCTAGAGAAAAAGGAGGTACAGGACTCGGTTTGGCCATCGTCAAACATATCCTGGAAGGACATCAATCCAAAATAGGCGTTAGTTCTACTCCCGGTAAAGGTTCTGTCTTTAGTTTTGAGCTACCTCATGCTACTAAGGTTATGGAGGTGCAGGGAGGCAAATCAAAAAAATAAACCCAAGTGTTTTCAAATAGGCTTTTTTTTATTGGCTAATTTCGGAACTTTGTATCGAAACACAACGGTATGAAAAAGATCGATTTTAAATCATTGGTAGTTAAAGAAACTGATGATTACCTTATAGTCAACAAGCCTCCTTACTTCCCTACGCTAGAAGATAGACATGAGGCGCAAAATATGCTTGCTTTGGCCAGACTGGAATTTACGGACATCCAGGTTTGTCACCGACTGGACAAGGAAACATCAGGTTGTTTGGTTTTTGCCAAAAACCCTGAAGCCTACCGCAACCTTGCGATGCAGTTTGAAGACAGAAAAGTTGAAAAAGTTTACCATGCGGTAGCTGAGGGAATACATGATTTTGATGGTATCCTTGTGGACAGGAACCTTTCTGCCAGCAAAAATGGCATTGCACGAATCGTGGCCAATGGCAAGCCTGCCCAAACCATTTTTAAAACTGTTAAAAGTTACTTCGCCCATACTCTTATTGCCTGTAAACCAATTACCGGCCGTCTGCATCAAATTCGGATTCATCTGGCTTACTTGGGAGCGCCCATTTGTGGGGACGAGCTTTATGGTGGCAAGCCACTGTTCTTATCCAGTCTTAAACGCAAGTTTAACCTGAAAAAAGACACCGAAGAGCGTCCCATAATGCAGCGGGTAGCCCTACATGCTTTTGCCATTTCCTTTACAGACCTTTCCGGAGAAAAAATAAGTGCAGAAGCACCTTACCCCAAGGATTTCGCGGTAATGATTAAGCAATTGGAAAAAACCAGTAAATAGTTGTGATTTTGTCAGCATTGTTGCAGAAAAGAGCAACAATACCGCCAAAATCGTGTTGTGCTATAATTTTCACACCAAGGGCTGATACCCTTGGCTGAGGTATTTCGCCCCTGCAGGGCTGGAAAACGGGTCACTTTTCCGTTAATTGCTCTCATTACAAAACTTCAAACCCTGAAAGCTTAATCATAAGCCAATATTACTTCTTCAATATTAGCGATTCTAAAAGCGATCGGAAATTCACATACGGATCCGACGACTTCGATGGCTTCGACAGGCTGGCTTCGACAGGCTCAGCCACCGGAGTCAAAGTAGATATCGTAGTCACCGCAGGTACTGAATACACCAGATCTATACGAACCGCATATTAGTAAATAATAATTCTTAAAAAGTAGTCTTCCCGTCACTTGGTGCGGCATCAGACAGGCCTGGAGGGCCTGAACAATAATAGCCGTGGGTGGCAACCCACGGGTCAGAAACCTACCTGAATTTCCACAACCCCGGATGGGGTTGAACAGGAACTATACTTTGCCCCCCCTGCAGGGCTGAAAAACAGGACACATTTCCGTAAACTGCTCTCATTACAAAACTTCATACTCCTCTGGGAGTAGTTTAGAACTACTCCCTACTTTTCAATTGAAAAGATTACGAGGCATTTGCAATGCCGGTTACACCTTTCAAGGCTGAGATTTGATTTGGCATTTTAACATAGGGGTACCACCCTGTGCTTAGGGATTTCGCCATTTTAGAAATAGTTGTGATTTTGTCAGCATTGTTGCAGAAAGAGCAACAATACCGCCAAAATCATATTAACGGATAATTTCACTAAACCAGTGGCTGACGCCACTGGCTACAAAAATATCACCCCTATCGGGGTTTTAGGTTTCGAACAGATTATTACGTGACTTAAAAAATAATTGGGCAAGGTCGCTTTACCATAAACCACTCTCATTACAAAACTTCACACCCTGAAAGCTTATTCGTTATTAAATAATACTTCGTCAACATTGGTGATTTCTAGAAAAGCTGGGCAGTTTTAAACCCGACGGATTCAGCGACTTCGACAGGTTGGCTTCGACAGGCTGGCTTCGACAGGCTCAGCCACCGGAGACAACTCAGTCACCGTAGCCACTGAATATATCACAACCACCAGACACGCCTCAGCCAATATTGCCAATCCCCTCACCGAATATTACATAATCAAGTTAATTCTGAATTTATTATATTCATCATCCCAGACCTGGAGGGCCTGAACAATAATAGCCGTGGGTGGCAACCCACGGGTCAGAAACCTACCTGAATTTCCACAACCCCGGACGGGGTTGAACAGGAATTATACTTTGACCCTAAACGCTTAGAATGACCTGATAAATCAACTTATCCGCTTCACCTGATTGAACCCTCTCACATGGATTACTGTTACTTTTAATACACTTAGGAAAAATTAAGGGCTGAGATTATGATCAAAATCATAAGCCCATGCAGCAATTTTAGTTTTGCAAACAAAGTGCATTTAAATAAATAAATCTTTACTTTTGCATTCAAATGGCGAAAGCATTAATTCACATATCGCTCTCCTTGATGATCTTGCTCAACGGCTTGGTTTTTTCTGTCATACAGATGGACTTCACCATCAACCGCGCTTATATCATTGAGAACTTTTGTGTGAATAAAGATAAACCCATGCTGCATTGCGATGGGCAATGTTTCCTGGCAGAGAAATTAAAAAAGGCCCAGGACCAAAAAGAAAACCAAGCAGGAGGCATAGAATTTAATAGAGACTTTGGCATTTTCATTTTGCAAGAAGCCTCTATTTCATTGACTACCCTTCCATCCACCAGCCTAAATCACGGAACTTCCTATCAGGAAGCCAACAGGGTTTCCCAACTCGTAGATATTTTTCACCCGCCCAAAGCAATTGCCTAAATTTCTTTGACAGATGGCCATTTAATCTGAAAAACGAGTCAATATAGCTATTGTCCTTTTGGTTTAAAGTCTTGATAAACAGACAAGGCTTACAACATAGTCGCTTTAACACCAAAATTGCAATCAAACTCGCTTTTTTGACGTTTCTTTAAGGCAACCTGTCCTATTTTCTATTATTCTACATTGGCTGGTAAAGGTTATGTCACGATACCCAATTACTTATTCTATTGGGATAATCATAATTTGTACGTCAATTTGGGCCTGCAAGGAAGAATTGGTTGAAGAACCCCTTCCCGAAAACACCGAAATTGAATTACAACATCCTGATTATTTCCCTAACAATATTGCTTCACCAAGCGACAATCCCCTCACAGAGAAAGGTGTAGCGCTAGGCCGCATGCTTTTCTATGAAAAACAATTGTCACTGGACGGGTCCATTTCATGTGCTTCCTGCCATCAGCAGTCCAAGGCTTTCACGGATGGGGAACAGTTCAGCACCGGTGTAAATGGCACCATTGGTGTAAAGAACGCCATGTCATTGGCCAATTTACATTGGACCTCCAGGTTCTTTTGGGACGGCCGTTCAGAAAGTCTGGAAGATCAGGCCCTTCAGCCAATTTCGGATCCTACAGAAATGAACTTACCCATAGAGGAAGCGGTCGTGAGATTGCAAAATGACCCGGATTACCCAGCACGCTTTAAAGCAGCTTTTGGAACGGACCAAATAAGTGCTGACCTGGTCAGCAAGGCTCTTGCTCAATTTATGCGAACATTAGTCTCCGGCAATTCAAGGTTTGACCAATGGATCAAAGAAGAGATTGTCCTTACCGATATCGAGCAGTTGGGAATGGAGCTTTTCTTTACCCATCCGGAAGCATCTATAGCCTTGCGGGGAGGCAACTGCGGTGACTGCCACCTAGGGTTTTTGACTTCAGGGGACAGAAACGATTTATTGGGTTTTCATAACAACGGGTTGGATTCGGATGAAAATTTAGATTCGGGCTTAGAGGCGGTCACGGGAAAATCGGAAGACAAGGGGAAATTCAAAGCGCCAACGCTACGGAATATCGCACTAACCGCACCCTATATGCATGATGGTAGGTTTAACACTTTGGAAGAAGTACTGGACCATTACAATGAGCATGTAGAAAGCAATGCGACTTTGGACATCCTTATCCTGGAAGCCAGCAATGAAATCATTACACCGGGAGAGCCGGTAAAGCTCCACCTTACTAGCCAAGAAAAAGAGGCCATTATCGCCTTTTTACACACATTAACAGACGAGACATTCATAACCGATCCGGCATTTTCGGATCCTTTTAATTAAAATATGATGAAAAATTTAGCTATTATACTATTAGTCGTTTTAGGTTTCACTTCTTGCAAAGACGATAAGGAAGAAATGCCTGCAGAAATCCAGGTGAATTTCGAATTTTCCCATTTTATAAATGGAGAAGAATTGGAATTAGATGGAAAAGCTTACACCCTACCTTCAGGAGAAAGCTTTATCCCAAGTAAATTCAAATACTATATCTCCAATATCACTTTTGAAAACAGCCAAACTGGCAACTCCTACACTGTTGCAGATGGCTATTACCTAATTGATGAAGCGGGAAAAAAGGAAATCTCATTGGAAGTACCTACGGCTAACTACGACAAATTATCCTACTATGTGGGTATTGACAAGGCAAGAAACCTATCTACAGATCAGGTAGGTGACCTTGACCCTAACAATGACATGGTTTGGAGCTGGAAAACTGGTTACAAGTTTTTGGTATTAGAAGGAGAATGGGAATATCAGACTGCTGACAGAAGAGGGCTTGTAGTGCATATTGGCAACAATGACCCGGAGTCTGAGATTAATTTCAAAGAATTCTCCTTTGACCTAAGCTCTGAAGGCTTGTCTTTGGGCAATCAGGCCATGGTTGATCTTGATATTGAGGCCGAAATAAGTAGCCTCTTTACAGGCGACAGTGATCTTGTTGTTCATGAGCTTGAAAGTACAAGTATTATGGGAGGACCATTGGCCATTACTGTAGCCAACAATTACCAGAAGAATTTTTTCTCTATCAAATAAACCATTGTCATCCCTTCCTATAAATGGATTGCTACAAAATCAGTTTGTCTTTTATTTTGCTAGCAGCAGGTTTTTTAAACGCCTGCTTGCCTGTAAATGAAGACATGGGAAATAAAGCACCGGAATATTTTGTTCCGGTGCCCTCTTCCAGTCTTCAGCAGGAGGACTTTCCCCAACCGGAAAGAAATTACCTCAGCAAAGAAGGGGTTGAACTGGGCAAGACATTGTTTTTTGACCCGGGACTGTCTGCCAATGGAAAAGTTTCATGTGCAGGATGTCACCTTCCTGAAAAGGCTTTCAGCGATGGACTGGCATTGACCAATATTGGGGTCTCAGGATTGGCCTTGCATAGGAATTCTCCTGCCTTATTTAACTTGGCTTGGCATGATGGACTCTTTTGGGAAGGTGGAGCAAATGATCTGGAATCCATGGTTTTTGGTCCCCTCACACATCCTGACGAAATGGCAGCGGACTTAAATAAAGTACTTCAGTACCTCAATAGTCATGAAACATATCCTCAACAATTTCAGGAAGCATTCCCCACAGACAGCATTACGAGCGCAGCCGTCGCCAGATCCCTTGCCCAATTTATGCGGACACTTATATCCGATGACAGCAAATATGACCAATGGAAAAGGGAAGAAGCCAGCCTCACATCAGAAGAATTGAAGGGCTATGAAGTATACAAAGAACATTGCAGTAGCTGCCACAAGGAAGGCTTGTTTACTGATTTAAGCTACCATAACAATGGACTAGACAGCAGCTATCCTGACCCACCGGAATTGGAAGGGCTGTATCAGGGCAGGTACAGGATCACCTACAAAGACGAGGACATGGGTGCTTATAAAACTGCTTCTCTGAGAAACCTTTACTTCACAGCTCCCTACATGCATGATGGCAGGTTTACTAATTTGGAGGAGGTTTTGGATCACTATGAAAGCGGCATTAAGACCAATGGGACTTTGGCACCACAACTTGAAAATGGCATTGTATTAAATGCAGCTGAAAGAACACAATTACTGGCTTTCATTAACAGCCTAAACGATTATAATTTTATTACAAATCCAGCCTACCAAAAATAGGTTTAAAACTATGAAAAGACTCACTATTTTAGCGATCACCCTGTTGATATTGTCCTTTTTACCCAAAGAGGCCAAAGCATGTGATAGCTGTAACTTTTTCGAATACAGCCTCTTGCAAAACAGAAGCTATTTTGGACTTTTTTACAGGCATCGTAATTTTAGCGGTTACAATCAATATGGCAATACCTCTCCCCAAGTCACCACTGCTGGTTTGTCAAATGCTGTTTTTGAAAACAGCGCTACTAATAGCTATACGCCCAATGCAAGGATGTTATCCACTACTATCCCTGATCATGTGGTTATGCACGAACCGGAAGGTACAGGGCTCTATGTCAACAAAACAAAAATGGATTGGGAAACTTATGAAACGGTGGAACTTAGAGGAAACTTCATGTTAAAAAACAACTGGAACTTCGCCTTTCTCCTACCCTATGAGTCCAACCTGGTCTACTATGAAAAATTGCTAGACCTACCCAATCCCGTTCAGGACACCACCATAAGCGTAAAAGGTTGGGGAGACTTGACTTTAGCTGCTGATTATATCCATTACATCTACAACTCCAAGGCAAGGCATACATTTCGACCAGGAATAGCTATCACCGCCCCAACCGGACAATCAAGGAGAGTCTCTGATAGCGAGCAACTTTTCGACCCAATTATTCAGCCAGGCACAGGATCTTGGAGTTTGATTGGAAGAATGAACTATCAGTTATTCTATACCAAGACAGGAGCCAACCTTTCATTCAGCTATAAAACAGCCACTGAAGGGAGTCAAGAGTACCAATTTGGAAACAGTTTCAATGGATCTGCTGTGGGCTTTCATCAATTCACCTTTCAAAACAATTGGATTTTGGTCCCCAACTTTGGTGGATATTTTGAACATTCAGCGAATGATACTTGGGAGGGTGAAAAACAAGCCCTTACAGGCGGTGATGTGGTATTTGCACAGACCGGAACAGACCTGAACATAAAAGATTGGACTTTAAGTTTTGTCTGGCAGACTCCTTTGTCACAAAACCTAAATGGAAACCAAATATTACACCGAGACCGGTTGAGTATTGGTATTATTAAATCCTTTAAGTTGTAGTAAAGAAAAAAAATTAAAAAAAAAATTAAAAAAATCAGGTGCTATATAAGTTTCAAAAAATCCTACAAAAAATTTTAAATGATTCCAGCATGAAATAAATCATGCTGGAACAGTTCATCAAAAAATCAACTCAACACTTTCTTCTCAGTTTTCAAACCGTTATAAAGCAAATAACCAAAACCCAACTGAGGTACAACAACCATTAATACATGAAGTAAAGTAACTCCTCCACTAAGAGAAATATTTAAATTCAAAAGATTGGCAACAGCCAGTATCACTAAAAGGGATACAAGAGCAAAAAGATGGGCCATCAATAATTTTTTTTGACTTTTCATAATCTTAAAATTTACTATAATTAGAGCTATTAAAAATGGTCAGTGCAGTTATTTACACTTGACTACATGACAAACTTGAGACATTTAATCCGCAAAAACAAATTGCAAAACTTCGTTCAACACCTATGAAAATCAATGTTTTACGATTTACACCATTACAAAAAACCTTAATTGCAAATCGTTTTACTTAAATTGCATTTCACCTCAAAAAAACTTTTTAAAAAAAAATGATTTATTTTTATATAGTGTTCAATGAATAGGTTGAAAATGCGAAAATCAATTATTTCCACATAATTTAATTTAATACAACATAATCAATTGTGTTAGTAAATTGACTCAATTTTTAGGGGTTGGGATTAGGGTAGTATTAACTGTTCTGCGAATTGACAGTCAGGGTCATTATTATTCAGCTACTTCAGACCTGAAGTACGTAAAATGATTAACATTATCAATTTTCTTGTTTCAGTATCCTCTGCCAGAGTTACCTAAAAGGGCGAAATCTTCGTAGCCAAGGCTGTAGTCCTTGGTTAATGAAACAGGATACACACGATTTTGATGATATATTTGTTTTTTTTCTTCAACAATGCGGACAAACTCTCTTAAGCAAACTTCGCTAAATTGATTTTTATCTTGTCTTAGAATCTGGTTTAAAAAGGGTTACATTTTTTTATAAGCAAAACATTGCCCCCATTTCCCACATAAATCCCATCCAAGGTTCCAATTTTTTCCTTACCGGGTTTCTTTCCCAATAATTGATGCTATTTTTGTTCTTTGGAAAGAGAAGCATGACATATCAAATCAAGGCGTTTGAAAACGGAATAAGAGTTGTACACCAGGAAGTAACAAGTACCCGACTGGTCCATTGTGGGTTTATTCTTGACATCGGCAGCAGAGATGAAACTGAAGAGCAGGTGGGGTTAGCGCATTTTTGGGAACACATGGCTTTTAAAGGCACAAAAAAAAGAAAGGCCTTTCACATCCTAAACAGATTAGACTCTGTAGGTGGGGAGCTTAACGCTTATACTACCAAAGAAAAAATATGTTTCTACGCAACTGTATTGCAGCAGCATTGGAACAAAGCGGCTGATTTGCTCTGTGACATCACCTTCAATAGTACTTTTCCTCCCAAACAAATAGAAAAAGAACGACAGGTGATTTTGGAGGAAATGGCCATGTACCGGGATTCACCTGACGATGCCCTTCAGGATGAATTTGACAGTTTGCTTTTTCCCAACCATTCGCTAGGCTACAACATTCTTGGCACAGAGAACTCCGTCAAAAATTTTACCCAGGAGGATTTTATCAATTTTATTGCCCAACATATGGATACTTCACGAATAGTGGTCTCTGTGGTGGGCAATATCAGTTTCAAAAAAGCCCTAAAACGACTAAGCCCTTTATTAAGCAATATTCCTAGTTCAACAAGTTCCGTTAGAAGAACCCCTTCTCTGCACTATAGGCCAGAGACCATTGCTTTCCACAAGGACATCACACAGGCCAATTGCGCCTTGGGCAAGCCTGCATTTTCGATAGATGACCCAAGAAGATTTAAACTTCATTTGCTAAACAATATATTGGGAGGCCCCAGCATGAACTCAAGGCTAAACATGGCTTTGCGAGAAAAACATGGGCTTGTTTACAGCATTGAATCTGTCTATCAAGCATTTACTGACACGGGCTTTATAGGAATCTATTATGGAACAGAAGAAAAAGCTGCTGAAAAAGCCCGTAAAATCGTTTTAAAAGAAATTCACCGCATATGTACCAAGAAACTTGGAAGCATGCAGCTCCATATGGGCAAAGAACAAGCCATAGGTCAAATGGCCATGGCTGAGGAAAATTATGCCGGTTTGATGCTTGTGTATGGAAAAACCTTATTGGATAAAGGAAAAATTGAACGGCTTGAAGATATTTTTTCAAGCATTCGTTCAGCAACAGCCGAAGAGCTTATGGAGCTGGCCAATGAAATATACGATGTGGATAAATTCAGTTTTTTAACCTATCTGCCAAAACAATTATGATTGACGAAGAACTATTAAACTATTGTGAACAAAACAGTGGTGAGGAAGACGCACTGCTTCAATTGATCCGTAGACAAACTAATCTAAAAGTACTAAAACCCCGAATGCTATCTGGACACTTGCAGGGCAAAATGCTGGAGTTGTTCGTGAAAATGACAGGCGGTAAAAATGTTTTGGAGATTGGGACGTTTACAGGATATGCTTCTATATTTTTAGCTAGAGGTTTGGCAAGCAAAGGTAAACTGACAACAATTGATGTCAATGAAGAATTGGAAGAAATGGTGCGTGGTTTTTTCAACCAATCGGGCTTAATGGATAAAATCGATTACAGAATTGGTAATGCTCTTGAAGTGATTCCCACCTTAACGGAGCCTTTGGATTTTGTTTTTATAGATGCAGACAAACGCAATTATGTCAATTACTTTGATCTTGTGGTTGACAAAATGAAGTCAGGAGGTTTAATATTGGCCGATAATATTTTATGGTCTGGGAAAGTCCTGGCTAAAAACCGTAAAAAATTAGACAGAGATACTGCCGCCATATTGGCTTACAATGAAAAAGTCAATGCGGATCAACGTGTAGAGAATGTAATTTTACCGATAAGGGATGGCATCATGCTTGCCAGGAAACTTTAACCGGAATGAGGATGAAAAAAACAGTAATTGCCAGTATTTTGTTTTTTATAACTATTTACCTCCCTGTTTTTGGACAAGTACCTCAGGTACCTCGTGTCATAGACTTTGCAGGGATCACTTTAAAGCTAAACGAGGCAGCCCGAAAAGACATTCAGGCAGATGTAGATGCTCAATATAGAAGCGCTTCGCATTTTCAGGTGAAGCTGGACAGGGTAAACCTTTACATGCCTATTATAGAAAGAGTTCTTAGAGAAGAAGGAGTCCCTGATGACTTCAAATTTTTAGCCATACAAGAGAGCAGTCTGATTTCCGACGCCGTTTCCACTTCAAATGCCGTTGGTTTCTGGCAGTTTAAGAAAGGTACTGCAGAAGAAGTCTTCATGAGAGTAGACAATGAAGTAGATGAACGTAAAAGCATTGTTTCTTCCACAAGAGGAGCTGCCAAATACCTAAAGAAGCACCAAAGGTACATGGAAAATTGGGCCACTACCCTTGTCTCCTATCAAATGGGACTGGGAGGAGCCAGGAGCTACTATAAAGACAAATACAAGGGACACAGAAGTATGGATATCGATAGAAACACCTATTGGTACCTCAAGAAGTTCCTCGCACACAAAATTGCTTACCAAGGCCAACTTGGCAAAATGGTGAGTAATGGAAATTATTTACATGAATACCATGTGAAAGGCCCCAGCAATCTTAAGTCTGTCGCCAAAACGTTGGGAGTTAGCGAAAACCACCTTAAAGAATACAACAAATGGTCATTGAAGGGTAGCATTCCTGGTGACCGAACTTACACGGTTACCTATATCTTAAACGGTATCGTTCCTGAACGCCCTCTACTGGCCAACAATCCACTTCCCAGTAATGGTAGCGGTTTACTTCCAGGAAGATCCAATGTCAAGGGATTTCCAAAGATCACTGGCAACAGTGGTAACTCAAAGCAAGCCAATCAAATAAAAATAAATGGCATTAAAGGAATTGTAGCGATATCGAACAACCAAAGTCAACTTGCCATTCAGGCGGGTATAAGCGAAGGGAAATTGAGACGGGCAAATGATTTAAAACCCTCAGACCCCATCCAACCTGGTGCCTATTACTATACAAAAAACAAAAAAAGCAAAGCAAAAACTCCGGAACATATTGTCCAACCTGGGGAGACCTTATGGAGTATCTCTCAATTGTACGGCATTCGAAAACACTCGCTCATGGCCAAAAACAGGATCTATAAAGACGAACAACTTCTTCCCGGAATGGTGTTGCGGCTAAGGAAATACTATAAGAAAAATGAGACGATTGAAAGGGTGAAATTATCCCCTCCTCCTGTACAGGTGGTGAGCAACCAAGCTCCTGCGCAGCAAAAGCCAACAACAAGTAGTCAGCCTCCTGCTCCAGTAACACAACCAGTACCGGCTAAAAAATACGAAAGTCCTAAACCACAACCTCAACCCACTTCAGAGCTCCCCCCTTCTTATAAGGAGCACTTGGTAAAACCTGGGGACACCCTCTATTCTATTTCCAGAAACTATGGGGTAACGGTGCAGGAATTGAGAAATTGGAACAATATAGGAGAAGATAATCTACTCTCTGTAGGACAAAAACTGGAAATTCGAAAATAAATAAAATAATTGACTGTATATTTGTATTTGACTGTCTATTCGCCATGCACACAAGGATTGTTTTATTACTATTTCTACTATTAGCCACGAAAATCAGCCTTGTACAGGCTCAGGATGCCTTGTCTAAAGCAGATACAGTTATCATCGGTGGGGATACCCTCGTTATGTTGGGAGACTCATTGATATTCACTACAGAAGTAGAGCCTATTTATTGGAAACAAGGGGGGAACTTCAATCTTAGCCTACAGCAAGTAAGCCTTAGTAACTGGGCATCTGGTGGAGCCAGTTCCTTTGCTTTGAATACAGGTTTACAGCTTTTTGCTAATTATAAAAAAGAGAACATCATCTGGGACACCAAACTCACTATCAATTACGGGATAAACAGGCAAACGGGAAGGGCTTACCCAACCAGAAAATCCAATGACAACTTTATTTTTATAAGCAAATATGGCCGCCAACTAAGTAAGAAAATATACCTTTCCACTCAGATTGATGCGCGAACACAATTGCTGGAAGGTTACCGATATTTCCGGCCCTCGGGGGCTGAAAGAGACAGTAGAAGTAGACTTTCTGATTTCCTGAGTCCAGGTTATGTCCAATCTTCTACTGGTTTGAATTACCAGACTACTTTTAAAAACAACGGGAAGTTTTCTTCAATCTTATCTCCATTTACAGGAAGGTTTACCGTAGTGTTGGACGATTCTCTGAGTATGGCAGGTGCATTTGGGGTAGTTCCTGGAGAGAAAGTAAGACCTGAAGCAGGTATTTCTTTGGGCTCTTCAGCCGATTTCCAAGTAATGGAAAACATAAGGTGGAAAATGGATCTTAACCTCTTTACCAATTATGAAAAGCTGGGCAACACGGTTGTCAATTTCAATTCTGTAATTAGCTTAAAGGTAAACAAATACATTACCACCAGAATTGAGACCATTATGATTTATGATGAAAAGGTATATATACCTCAGGACGATGGACCAGCTACTCGTGCCATACAACTGCAGAACCTGCTTAATTTCGGAATTGGACTGGACTTTTAACTTGGGTCTGCAAGCTTGAGTATCCCTAATGAATTCAATTTACCCATTAACTCTAAATTATAGGCATATCCCACCATTTGCAATCGATAGCTAAGGGATAATCCTCTGGAAAAAAAGTGTAGTTAGGATTTGATTCTAGCAGCATTAATGGATTGCTCCTACAACAATAGAACGTACTGTTCTAACCGCCTATTATTAGATTTAAAAACAACTCTGAATTGGGCTTAAAAATCAGCCTCAAGACCAAAGCGCTTTTTCAATTCTTTCAATGCCGGAGACTTCTCCATGAGATAAGTTAATTTTTCTCTGGAAGTATACAGATTCTTCAAAGGATCCACAGCTTGCTCCGTGATTTCAAAAGTAACCTCCACATCAGGTTGTCTTAATTTCCTCCTTAATATACCTGTTAGTTCTGGTTTTAACTTGGGAAAAAGATCCTCATGTAACCCAGAACTAAGCATAAATACAACCTCTCTGTTCCTCAGCTCAAATGGTTGATTAAGCAAAGCCATTTCCATGTTTTTGTGGTCCTTCTTGAAGTCCTCCAAAATTTCTTCAAAAAGACCCTTAATGGTATCTAGATTAAGTGGCTGCTTAGGGATGCTCTCATCCAATTCAGGAAGGTCTTCAATTTCGCTTTCCTTTTTAGGCGAAACTTCTAAAGGCCTTTCTTTGATTTGTTTTTTAACAGCTTTAAGATTAGAAGGAATAGAAATGGTCTTTCTAATTACCGGAGCAGGGTTGGGTTCGCTGGCGGACTTTGAATGTCCTGCTCCCTCAGCCTTTTTTTCGGGTTCATTCTCTAGGCTTTTTTTTTTGCTTCTCCACTAGCAACAGCGGCAAGAGAAATGGCATGTGGAAGTTTAGCTAACTTCATCAACACCAACTCCACATGTAGCCTTTGGTTTTTGCTGGCTTTGTAGGAAAGGTCTGCCTGATTGCAAATACTTAATGCAGACAACAAAAAAGAATATGGGCTTTTTGCAGATTGCTCTACGTACCTTGATTTGGCTGTTTCCGAAACCTGAAGCAATACAGCTGTATCAGGATCCTTACAAACCATCAATTCTCTAAGGTGCTCACTAAGTCCTACAAGGAAATTATGGCCATCAAAACCTTTTTTAAGAATCTCGTCAAAAATCAATAAAGCCTTGGATATGCTTTCCTCTAAAAGTGCTTCTGTTACTTTAAAGTAGTAATCATAATCAAGAACATGTAGATTGTTTATGGTCTCCTGATAAGTTACTTTTTTGCCGGCCGAAAAAGTGACAATCAAGTCATATATAGAAAGTGCATCTCGAAGGGCACCATCCGCCTTGGTTGCAATCAACCTCAAGGCCTCGGTTTCATAATCTACGCCCTCTTCTTTTGAAATGTATTCCAAATGCTGGCTAATGTCCTGTATCTGTATCCTGTTAAAGTCGAAAATCTGACAACGGGAGAGAATAGTAGGTATTATCTTATGTTTCTCTGTGGTAGCGAGAATAAATATAGCATGTTTGGGAGGCTCCTCTAATGTTTTCAAAAAGGCATTGAAGGCCTGGGTGGAAAGCATGTGAACCTCATCAATAATATATACCTTGTATTTACCTTTCTGAGGCACATACCTGACCTGGTCTACAAGATTTCGAATATCATCAACGGTATTATTTGAAGCTGCATCTAGCTCGTGAACATTAAAAGAGCTATTGGAATTGAAAGCGGTACATGAACTGCATTCATTGCAAGCTTCACCATTGTCCTGACGATTCTCACAATTTATTGTTTTGGCCAATATTCTGGCACAGGTAGTTTTACCTACTCCACGGGGACCACAAAACAAAAACGCCTGGGCTAAATGCTCATTTTTTATCGCATTCTTTAAAGTTGTGGTAATATGGCTTTGCCCCACCACACTCTTAAAGTCCGAGGGTCTGTATTTTCTGGCAGAAACAACAAAATTTTCCATCACCGCAATTTATAAAATTAATCGAACTTAAAACTCCTTGTGCTTCCTTTTTAGCTCCCTCTCTTCGCTAACCTACTGGAAATATGGGCATTTAAATATTTTTGAGTTATAAAAGTCTTTAAAAACCTCAAATATCAGTTAGCCCCCTAAAAATCAATCGAATCAATAAGAAAGGCATAATGAAAACAATGGCTATTCGATTGCATCAACTATTTCAGGCTTAACCCAATTCAGGCCCAGTTATTAAATAATAGTTTTCAACAGTTCCTTTTGCAGCATTTGGGGGGATGAACATTCTGATCAACTCCCGCTGTTTGCTAAAACCGCACTTTTCAAGCCATGGATTTAAATTTGCATGATGCTCAGCCAAGTCCAAAACAAGATCACGATCATAAAAATGCGCTAAAGCCTTACTGATAAGAACCTGAGCAACCTTGTCATTTGTGGCAACCAAGGGGCCAAATTGCAAAAACTTACTTCCCGGACGGCAAAACATAAACCCCTCTATCTCTTGGTCCCGTTTTACCATAAAAGCTCCATTTGGGAAATTAGCAAACAACTGCTGCAAAACCTCTTCCCTGTCTGCACCAAACACCTTTTTATCATAAGATAAAATTGCCTCAAAATCTTCTTCTTCAATTTTAAGTACCTCTTCAGTAGGAAAGCCCCAAATTTGGGATTTTCCTTGTGGTCTTACCCATCTAAAAAGAGAATATTCTTTGACAAAGCCCAATTGTTCATAGACCATTTGCCCTGCAGGTGTAGCGTCAAGTTTGATGGTTTGATTAGTCCCTAAACGCTGAATAACTTCTCGCATTAGTTTTTTACTTATGCCCTTCCTTCTGTACATTCGGTCCACGAGCATCATTCCAATCCAGGCAAGTTTACCTTTATAAGAAAAAGAACAAACGGTGCCTACCACCTTGTCATCGGCAATAACGACAAGGCACAAGTCAGGATTATTCGTCAAAAACAACTCCCAATCAAATCTGGTTTGATTCCAACCTTCTTCTGATTTAAGTCTCATTGCATCATTCAGGTCCTCGACCTGCATTTCCCTTATATAAAATTCTGAATCCATATTTTTTATTCATCTTAAAATGAAATATAAACCAGTAAACTGGAATAATTAACTGCATTTGGGGAATTTTTTCATATTTTAGAAAATCTAACCGACTGAATTTTACAAAAACCCAATTAACCCTGTTATCTATATGGTGAAAACCCTGATAAAACTAGAGGCGCTAAAAAGGATACGAAGCACTTCTTTTGCTAGAAGCTTGACCATTGGCATATTTATATTACTTATAGGAGTTTTATTACTGGGCTACTTACTCCTTTTCGGCTTGTTTCTTAACAAGATCATTACCGAAGTATTGGAAAAACCAGATGCCATAAATTTCATCAACAGTAACCTGCTTTACTTTTTTTTACTGGAGCTAATTTACCGCTATTTTATTCAACAGCTTCCTGTCATCAACTTGGAAAACTACCTTCATTTACCTATTCCCAAGTCCACTATCGTTCACTTCTTATTGGTTTGTAGCTTTATATCTCCATTAAACATCATTGCCTTACTCTTATTCGGACCATTTGCTTTTATAGAGCTGAAAGCTACTTTTGGCCCTACTCCTGCCTTTGTTTGGTTAGGAGCAATTCTTCTCACCAGCTGGTCTATACATTGGTTCGTCCTCTGGTTCAAACAGCGTTTTGAGGACAGCCTTATTGGCACTTTGGTCGTTTTTAGCGCCCTATTGCTTAGCATAGGGTCAAGCTATTTTGGACTTTATGATTTAGGCGCTTTTTTTGAACCAGTATTCACCTTTGCACTGGAAAATCCCGCTCCCATATTTCTTTTAATGGCCGCATTAATTTTAAGCTATTTTCTGTGCTTTGCCTTCTATAGACAAAATGCTTATTTAGAAGAACTTTCCGAAGGTGATCATCTACAATTTGCCAACCAGAACTTGGGCTTTTTATCAAAATTTGGGCTTGCAGGTGAAATGGCAAATTTGGAATGGAAGTTAATCATCCGACACAAAAAGAGCCGAACCTTCCTTACCTTATGTTTATTGTTCCTCCTTTATGGATTGATTTTTTATAACAACCCTGCTTATTTAAAAGAAACGGGATTCAATTATTTATTCATATTTGTCGGGACTTTTATAACAGGGATATTCATGCTTCAATATGGGCAATTGTTCCTAAGTTGGAACTCTCCTACTTTTGATTTCTATGTACACCAGAAAAATGGATTAAGGGCTTTGGTAAAGGGCAAATACCTCCTGTTTACAGGGATTTCCTTTATCTGTTTTATCCTCTCCGTACCCTATGTTTATTTTGGATGGGATGTATTGCTCATTCATTTGGCCACTTTTCTATTCAATATGGGAGTTACCATTCATCTGGTAATTTACATGGCACTATGGAAACCAAAACCGATGAACCTCCACAAAGGATCTGTATTTAATTATGAAGGCATGGGACTCTCCCAATTCTTAATGATCATTCCACTAGTAGCAGTACCTTATGCAGTATTCCTTCCTGTAGCCTATTTATTCGGAGATTATTCCGGATTACTTGCATTGGCCGTTATAGGCGGATTTGGATTGCTCATATTCCCAATGATCTCTACTAAAATGGCTGATGCCGTAGTGGATAGAAAATATGAAATTTCAGCATCATTTCGTCAAGAGATATGATTAAAATAGAAGCATTAAAAAAAATATACGGCACAACCACCGTTTTAGATATTCCAGCACTTACCATTCCTAAAAGTCAATGTATAGGCTTGGTAGGAAACAATGGTGCTGGCAAAACTACATTGTTTCGTGTAATGCTAGACTTAGTAAGGGCTACTGAGGGGGCCGTGACTGTGGATGAAGAGGAAGTAAGTCAAGGCGAACAGTGGAAAACCAAGGTGGGCGCCTACCTGGATGAAAACATGCTGCTTTCCTACTTAAGCCCCGATGAGTACTTCAATGCCCTGAGAAAAATATATCGTCTATCCAAGGAAGACTTACAATTACATTTGGAGAAATTCACTGACTTTTTTAATGGTGAAATATTAGAGTCCAAAAAATACATCAGGGATCTGTCCAAAGGCAATATCAAAAAAGTGGGCATTGCTGCGGCACTGCTAGGAAAGCCGGAGGCAGTTTTGCTGGATGAGCCTTTTGAAAACCTAGACCCAAGCTCTCAGATCAGGTTGAAAAAATTAATTTTAAAGGAAAAAGAAGACAACCTTGTAACTTTTTTAATCTCCAGCCATGACCTTAACCATGTGGCTGAAATTTGCGAAAGAATTGTGCTACTCGAAAAAGGCAAAATAATCAAGGACTTAGAAGACAAAAGCCATATGGCAGAAGAGTTAAACAATTATTTTAATGTCGGCTAACTACAAGTTTCAATAGAGTAAAAACGCTTTAACCCGAAATATGCAATAGACATTCTATTACGTGCTGAAATC
>TARA_R110001599_G_scaffold160515_1_pt1 | contig 27165 bp, 20 predicted proteins | sample TARA_R110001599 | Tara Oceans TARA_R110001599 (sample SAMEA4398360) | marine metagenome | biome: Polar Biome; feature: [MES] marine water layer (ENVO:01000295) within the mesopelagic zone...; material: water (ENVO:00002006), including particulate matter (ENVO:01000060) such...
TTCATCCTTGCTCCGCGATATCCTCAACGAATCTTTTGACAGTGTAAGTACGGATGATAAGGACATCTATAATGAGATTAAGTCCTACATTCAGAAAATTGCTCCCGACAAAGAAAAGATAGCTAAGCTTTACACAGGAAAAGCCAAAATCTTTGAAGCTTTTGGAATTGAAAAGCAATTCAAATCGCTTTTTGGTAAAACTGTAAGCTTGCCAAAAGGCGGCTATCTAATTATTGAGCATACCGAAGCACTTCACGTTATTGACGTGAACAGTGGTAATAAATCGAATGCAGGAGAAGATCAAGAAAGCACCGCGCTTGCTGTTAATATTGAAGCAGCAAGAGAAGTAGCACGCCAATTAAGGCTGCGCGATATGGGTGGTATTATCGTGATCGACTTTATCGATATGCGTAAGGCTGAAAATAAAAAAGAGCTTTACACTGTAATGCGTGACATTATGGATGATGACCGTGCTAAAAACACAGTTCTACCCATCACCAAATTTGGCTTAATGCAAATTACACGTCAGCGTGTAAGGCCAGAAATGAACATTACTACCCGCGAAAACTGCCCAGCATGTGGGGGAACGGGAAAAGTGGCTGCCACAATACTTGTGTCGGATACGATTGAAAAGAATATCGATTATATTCTTGGTACCCAAAATGAAAAAGGAATTACACTAGTAGTGCATCCTTTCTTACATGCCTATTTCACCAGAGGAATATTCTCGAAGAGATGGGAGTGGTACAAACAATACCATACATGGGTAAAGATTGAAAAAGACAGTTCTTTAAGTCTTTCGGCTTATACCATAAACAACAAGCTTGGCGAAGAAATTGCCATTCCAGCTTAAGTTTTAAAACATCAATTCAAACGAAAAAGGGAACCTCAATGAGGTTCCCTTTTTACTTTATCAGTCTACTTGGTTGTTATGCGAAATAATAAGGGAATTTCCCCTTAGCGATCATCGTGTCTGCCACTTGTCTTCTAAGCTCCTTAGTATTTACTAAATCCATTTTTGTAAAGCGCTTCAAGCCCATTAACATCACTTTCTGCTCATCGCCTTTGGTGAAGGATGCAATTGCCTCTTTGGCTGCTGCATTCACTTTATCAATAGCTTGAGCCATGTAGATCTGAGTCATAGCAATGTAATCCTTACAAGCTTCCTCTCCTCTTTGGCTTACTAACTTTTCCGTTCTTAGCATAGATGATTCCACTGCGTAGATCTCTATCAAGATATCGGCAAGGTTCATCATTACTTCTTGTTCGTCTTCAATTCTATCTTGAAGTGCCATGGCTGCTTTTCCGCCTACCATAAGGAAAACTTTCTTCAAGTTTTTCACTACTTCTTTTTCAGCATTGAACAATACTGATTTATCGATCGTGGTGAATGAAGGTACAGAAACAAGTTCTTTAGAAACTGCCATTGCTGGCTCAAACATGTTCAGTTCGCCTTTCATAGCGCGTTTCAAAAGCATTCCGATCATCAACATACGGTTGATTTCGTTGGTGCCTTCATAAATTCTAGCAATACGTGCATCTCTATAAGCTCTTTCCATTGGAGCTTCGGCAGAATAGCCCATGCCTCCATATATCTGAACACCTTGGTCTACTACGTAATCCAATACTTCAGAACTGTGGATTTTTGCAATGGCACACTCAATGGCGAATTGCTCCACTCCTTTAAGCTTGGCCTTCGCATCGTCCATTCCGCCTGCGATCAGGTCGTTAATTTTATCTTCGATATTCTGCCCTGCTCGGTAGTCTAAAGACTCCGTCACATAGGTCTTAGTGGCCATCTCAGCCAATTTGCTTTTGATAGCACCAAAGCTTGAAATAGATACACCGAATTGCTTGCGTTCGTTAGCATACTGAGTGGCATAGGAAATTACAGTTCTGCAACCCCCTAAAACTCCAGCTCCTAATTTTACACGGCCAATATTCAAGATATTCACAGCGATTTTGAAACCGTTCTGTCTATCAGAAAGCATGTTTTCAACCGGCACTGGGCAGTCGTTAAAGAATACCTGGCGGGTTGAAGAACCTTTGATTCCAAGCTTCTTCTCTTCTTCGTTCATTGTGATTCCACCGAAGGTTTTCTCAACAATAAAGGCCGTCAAATTCTTGTCATCTTCGATTTTTGCGAATACGATAAACACGTCAGCGAAACCCGCATTCGAGATCCACATTTTCTGACCCGTAACATTATAGTGCTTTCCATCCGCAGAAAGCACCGCTTTTGTTTTTCCTGAATTGGCATCAGATCCAGCATCAGGCTCTGTCAAGCAATAACAAGCAGCCCACTCGCCAGTGGCCAGTTTCGGTAAATACTTTTCTTTCTGCGCTTCAGTTCCATAATAAAGAATGGGCAAGGTTCCGATTCCAGTATGCGCTCCGTAGGTAGTAGAAAAAGAACCAGCAGCACCAATTACATCGGCCATCAACATACTTGTGTTGAAGCTCATTCCTAAGCCACCATATTGTTCTGGTACGGTTATTCCCAAAAGACCTAATTCACCGGCCTTCTTGAATATTTTAGGAACCAAGTCTGGTTCTTTCATGCTGTCGATACGATCGGCATTAGGCGTAATTTCTGTTTCGATAAAATCGCTGCAGGCTTGCGCCATCATTTTTTGCTCTTCGCTGAATTCTTCAGGAATAAAAACTTCCTGAGCAGGAGTTTCCCTTACTAGAAATTCACCGCCCTTAATTGATGCTTTATTGGTTACGTTTTCGCTTGACATGTTATGTGTATTTAGTATTGTGATTTGGGTATTGAGCCTGCTAGCGGTTAATTGACTTTTTGAGACTATAAATCATCTTCTGTATCTTATCCACTTCTAACTCTAGTTTCCCAAATGAGTTATTGTTTAAAAACTTTAATCTATTTGCAATAATTAGTTGTGTCTCCAGTTCACAAGAAGAGCCATAGGCAATTCCTAAAAACTGGTTAAATTCTCCAGAGGTATTTCTTCCAGCACCTTCCGCAATATTTGAGCTGATAGAAACTACGCTTCTTCTAATCTGGCTTGTTAAGCCAAACCTTTCATCAGTAGGTAGTTCCTCGGTTGATTTGTAAACATCTACCGCGAAATCAACAGCGTTTTGCCAAACTCTTAACTCCTTATAATTATTCATATGTGCATTGTTTTTGGTTTACAACTGAAACTCATTCACACTACACAATACACACGACTAAAATCCTATTTTAGGAATTCATAAATACCCGCTACGCCTTGGCCACCGCCTACACAGGCCGTTACCATTCCGTATTTCGAGTTACCTCTTCTTCTCATCTCGTTGAAAAGTTGGACTGACAGTTTTGCTCCTGAACAACCAAGCGGGTGTCCTAAAGCAATCGCTCCACCATTGACATTCAGAATAGAGCGGTCAAAGTCTAGCGCTTTGATTACCGCTAAAGACTGTGCTCCAAATGCTTCATTCAATTCGATCAAATCAAGATCGGACTGTTTCAAGCCAGCTTGTTTCAATGCTTTCGGCACCGCGTCCACTGGGCCAATTCCCATAATTCTTGGGTGAACACCCACAGCAGTATAAGTAACCATTCGAGCGATAGGCTCTAAGCCGAGTTCCTTTACCATTTTCTCAGACATTACCATCACAAATGATGCACCATCTGAAACCGGAGAAGAGTTACCAGCTGTTACCTGACCACCTTGAGCAAATACCGGCCTTAAGCCAGCCAATATCTCCATTGAAGTATCTCCTCTTGGGCCTTCATCCTTATCTACCGTGTAAGTTTTTTCAGCCATTTTTCCGTTAGCGTCAACGAATTTCTCCGTTACCTTAATCGGAACAATTTCGTCATCAAATTTGCCATCAGCTTGCGCTTTCACAGCCTTTTGGTGTGACTCAAAAGCAAATTGATCAGACTCTTCTCGAGTGATATTATATTCCTTCCCTACTTGCTCAGCCGTAAGGCCCATGCTCAAGTAGTAATCTTTATGTTCTGTGGCCAGCTTATAGTTAAGGGCCGTTTTATACCCCATTACTGGCACTTGACTCATAGATTCTGTTCCGCCTGCGATAATACAATCTGCAGTACCAGCATGAATTCGTGAAGAAGCCAAAGCAATGGCTTCCAAACCAGACCCACAGTAACGGTTAACGGTAACGCCAGGGACTCCAATAGGTAATGACAATAGAGAGATCATTCTTCCCATTTGCATGCCTTGTTCAGCTTCTGGCACTGCATTGCCTACAATAAGATCGTCTACTCTGGTTGGGTCGAAGTTCGCCACCTGACCAACCAAGTGTTTAATTACTTCAGCAGCCATGTCGTCAGAACGTACACTTTTAAGCACACTGCGCTTGCCACGTCCTACGGCTGTTCTATATCCTGCAACTATATATGCGTCCATATTTTTAGATTTTAGTAGTCAGACGTTAGACGTCAGACTAGTGGTTCCTTAATTTTTTAATAAATGCTACAATCATTTTTTGAATCTCTGAAAGACTAGAGGTCAGATTTTCATGCTTAATTTGATCAATGTAATCCAAGTCCAAAGCAACAAAAAGCAAACTTTCTACTTCGTGACATGACCCTAAAGACATATCTAAAAATCTCGCAAAATCTTGATCAGAACCTCTTCCAGATCCTTCGGCAATGCATGACATTATTGAAACCGAAGCGCTTCGCATTTGAGAAATTAAGTTGAATCTCTCAGAATCTGGAAGCTCATTTGAAACAACATATACTTGCTTTACAAGTATCCTTGCCTTCTGCCAAATCTTCAATTCTTTAAAATTATGCACCTACTGTTTTGTCTTGTGTCTATTATCTAGAGTCTAACCTCTAGTTTCTAAGCGGTTTTCCTTTGAAAAGAATGCTGTGAATTCGCTCTAAGGTTTTTGGCTCGGCCGTAAGTGCCAAGAAAGCCTCGCGCTCTAAATCAAGAAGGTATTGTTCTGATACTTCTTGCGGAGCCGTTAAGTCACCTCCACACATTACGTAACCTACTTTTCTAGCAATCTTAGCATCGTGCTCAGAAATATAATTTCCGAAAAGCATTCCGTTAATTCCAGCTTCGAATAGCGCCAAGCCAGTTACACCTTGTACCTTGACATTTGTTCTTTCCACTGGCTGGGTATAGCCCGCTTCATGCAATTCGAGCACTTTCTTCTTAGCGTCAGAAATCAATCGTTTTCTGTTCATTGTGATACCGTCAGTAGGTCGAAGAATATTCATTCCTCTGGCCTCCTCTGCCGAAGTAGCAACCTTAGCGGTCGCGATATTCATAAACGCTTCTTGTAGTCGGTTCAATTCAGGGTCTCCAGCTACATAAGAATCTGCAGCTCTTAAAGCGAGCTCCTTCGTTCCTCCCCCACCAGGGATAAGGCCAACACCCACTTCAACTAAACCAATATAGGTTTCAGCATGGGCTTGAATGGCATCGCAATGCAACGACAATTCACAACCTCCACCCAACGCAAGTCCTGCCGGTGCAGCCACTACTGGTATTGATGAGAATTTCGCCAGTTTCATGGTGTTCTGGAATTGCGCAATCATTAAGTTGATCTCGTCATAATCCTGATCACCAGCATACATAAACAGCATGGCTAAGTTGGCTCCTGCTGAGAAGTTTGGTCCTTCGTTTCCAATAACCAAACCTTTATAATCTTTCTCTGCCATAGAAATGGCAGTTTGAATTCCTTCAATGACCTCAGCGCCCATTGAATTCATTTTGGTATGGAACTCTAAGCAAAGCACTCCATCTCCGATATCGAAAACGGATGCACCAGCATTACCCCAAACCTTATTGGTTTCACGGATATTTTCTAAGATAATCAACTCATCTAAGCCCGGAATTACTTTGTATGATTTTGAAGGAATATCGTAATAGTGCTTTATTCCTTTTTCAATTTTATAGAAAGCATCGTTTCCTGCTTGAAGCATTTCATAAACCCAAGCTGCAGGCTTAAAGCCCATGGCTTCCATTTTATCAACCGTAGCTTTTACGCCCAGTAAATCCCATGTTTCGTAAGGACCGAGTTCCCAACCAAAACCAGCACAAACTGCTTGATCTATTCTGTAGAGTTCGTCCGAAATTTCTGGAATTCTGAACGAAACGTATTTGAAAGTATCGTAGAATGTAGTTCTATAGAATTCACCCGCTTTGTCATCAAAATTGACGAGTGTTTTGATTCTAGCTTTTAGATTTTCTTCTTCCTTAACGGCTTCAAGTGCTTTGAAATTCGCCCTTGTTCTTTCACCGTATTCATAGGTTTTTAAATCAAGCTCAAGAATTTCTGTCTTACCATTGGCGTCTTTCGTTTTCTTGAAATAGCCTTGCTTAGACTTGTCGCCAAACCAACCTCTTTTATGAACTTCCGAAACAATACCTGGAAGAATGAATTTCTCTCTGGCTTCATCGTTATCCAAACCTTTGTGCAAGTTGTTAGCTACGTTAACAGTTGTATCTAAACCAACCACATCCATAGTACGGAAAGTGGCAGACTTGGCTCGACCGATAATTGGCCCAGTCATTCTATCTACCTCACCGACAGTAAGCCCCATTTCTTCAATGGTGTGCATGGCCGACATGATGGCATAAATACCAATTCTGTTGGCGATAAAGGCAGGTGTATCTTTACAAAGCACTGTTTCCTTTCCTAAGAAAAGGTCTCCATAATGCATTAAGAAATCAATGATTGTTGGATCCGTTTTAGGCCCAGGAATGATTTCTAACAAGCGTAAATACCTTGGGGGATTGAAGAAGTGAGAACCACAGAAATGCTTCTGGAAATCTTCGCTTCTACCTTCACACATCAAATGCATAGGAATACCAGATGTATTCGATGTAATAAGTGTGCCTGGTTTTCTGTGTTTTTCAACTTGATCGAAGATGATCTTCTTAATATCAAGTCTTTCTACAACCACCTCAATAATCCAATCCACATTAGAAATTTTAGACATGTCGTCTTCAAAGTTTCCGGTGGAAATTCTACTTGAAAAACTCAAGTCATAAATTGGGGATGGCTTAGATTTTAATGCTGTTGTTAATGCATCGTTTACCAGTTTATTTCTGGCCGCCTTATTGGATTTATGTTCTTCAGGTAAATCCCTCGGCACCATATCCAATAACAATACTTCTACTCCAATATTAGCGAAATGGCAAGCTATACGAGAGCCCATCACTCCTGAACCTAATACTGCAACTTTTCTAATCGATCTGTTCATGTGTTCTAAAAGATTGATTTTTTATCTATAAGATTATTTATCTGTTCTATTACCTCGAAAAAGGTGTCTAGCTTTTCTTTTTCTATTAACTCGTTGGCGGTAGTATTAAACTCCAAAACCGTGGCTCGAGATATCTCTCTCTTCTGTTTTCCAAGATCCGTAAGAAATATTCTGACCGAACGGCCGTCATTTGGGTCTTTCTCACGATATATAAAGCCTTTTTCCTCCATGCTTTTGAGCATACGAGTAAGGCTACGTGATTCTAATCCCATTAAAGGGGCAATTTTTGTGGCCGGAGTTCCTTCTTTACTATTAATAATAAGAAGTACAAAACCGATAGAAGTGGTAATGTCGTGTTTTACTGCTTGCTGGTTATACATGCGGTAAATCGCATGCCAAAGCATTTTTACGTTGTGGTCTATGGTTTCTTCTCTCTTCATAATCCTGTAAGGGTTACGAAGTTAAAGAAAATTTGTTATGCATGCATACTATTTTTTATAAAAAAGTATGCCATTATTTTTGAAGGGAAAACGTTACTTGATACTCTGAACCAGCACAATCGTGGTTAGAGTAGAGCTCACAATAGCGGCAATTGTTCCGAAACTTTCTAGAAACTTACCTCTTTCACGGGGTTCTTTAGGTGGTTTAGCTGATACTGTTATTACTGATCCATCCAATACTTTGGGGTTTGATAAAAAGCCAACCCTTCTTGTAAATCCATTGGGATTGGTTAAATAAATCTTTTCTCCATTTCTTGTTTTACCTCCAGCATTCTTAACATATGACCGAACAGTCTCATTTTCCAAGAACTTCTGAAGAGAGGGGTTAGCTACTTCACCTTCAACTTTGACAGTATAAATAGATTCCGGAAAATAAATACTGTCAGCATTTTGAAGGATAATATCAAACTTCTCGTTTTGTTCACCGAGTGCTTTTTGAAAATCAAATGCCAGCTGTACCCCGTCTCTGTATAACCTAGCCCCAGCTAAATAAACATTTGGAGAAAGACCACCAGCTCTTTCTGTAACTGCAGTAAGTTTTTCGTCTTTTGATTCAAGATAATATGTCCCAGGAAATTTTATTTCACCTGTAAGCATTACTGCTCTTTGTTCTGATGAACCAGGTATATAATTCACTGAGATTTGGTCATTATCTTGAAGAATATAACTTGAGGGCGAGTTTTTAGATCCTCCTAAAAGGTAATTGAGGTCTAAGTCAACATTAGTGTTAAAAGAGATTCTATTTCCAGTAAAATCAAAGTTCTCACGTGATACGATAACACTTTCTCGAAATGATTTTTTAAGAAAGCCACCTGACTGAATAATTAAGTCTTCAACAGTCATACTATCCGTAAGTAGGTATTTTCCCTCATTTTTGACCGCCCCTTTTACAAAGACATATTTATCCAATGTTTCGGTTATGTCCTTGCTATAAAGAATCACCCGATCTTTCGGTTTCAAAACTGCATTGAACTTCTTATCCAGCACTTCATCCAAGTTAAAAGGGATGACTTGATACTCTAGTTTACCCTCTTGATAACGTAATAAATCGGCTCTACTGGTTAGAATTCGATTTCTGTATTCTAAATCCTCCACATTGGCAGACATAAAAATTAGATCGTAAAGACTCAGGTCTTCCCTCCATAAAACAGTTTTAGGCTCGGACAAAAACCCTTCAATAGAAACTGTTTCTAGAGACTTGAGTTCTTCTGTATTATATACTTTGAGGGAGTCATCTGCTTGTAGAACAATATTCTGTGCTGAGTTAACATCTGTCATAATCTCGGCCAAAGAAAAAGAAAGAAACTTAAGATCTCCATTTCTATCTTTCCGGAATAAATCCACTTTTTTCAAATATGTGTTGGGTCTAAGCCCTCCTGCAGAATTTATAAGCTCTTTTATTTTTAAACCCTTATCCAGCTGATAGTCTCCAGGTCGAAAAACAGAACCAGCTATTGTAACTAAATTATCATACTTGTCTAACACCTCACCAAACGTCACCTCATCTCCATCCTGAAGCCTAAAATTTATTCCGTTTCTTAAAAGGCTATCATAATTTACAGAAACAATCTCACGATCAAAAGAACTGCTGTTTGACCGGTTATTGGTAGTACGAATTCTCTTTACTGTTACTGTTTTTGTAAAAGCTGTTGGTTTGAGGCCTCCAGCGAAACCAATCAAGTCCAATAATCCTTCATTGTCTTTCAATTCATAAATTGCAGGTTTATTCACTTCCCCTTTAAGCCTGATGGCATTCATTCTGGTTGGAATGAAAATAACATCATTATTCATTAGTCTCAAATCTTCACGAAGAGCCCCTTTTACCAAGTAGTCGTATAAATCAACATTCGAAATAAAACGGTTGTTTCTAAAAACTTTAATATCACGAAGTGAGCCTGAGGTTTGAATTCCACCAGATATATAAAGTGAATTCAATGTGGTAGCAAAGGAGTTGATAAGATGAGAGCCTGGGTTTTTTGATTCCCCCATTACTATAATCCGAATCGGTCTAAGCTTAGTTAAAGAAACGTCTAAGAAAATTTTTGGTGGGTCTTTTTTAAGGCCTGAATAGAATTTTGATAGAAACTCTTTCATCCGAACGTTCAGTCCTTCATATGAAGTACCTGCAACAAAAACCTGCCCTACATTTGGGATAAAAAGGTTCCCATTAATATCTACTTTGCCTTCAAACTGAAATTCAGCTTCTCCCCACAAATAAACTCTTAGTTCATCTCCAGGGCCGATAAGGTACCCTGGGTCAATGTTACCAACTAGGGCGTGTTCGTTCGCGAAAGGATTATTGTTAAAAATGTTGTACCCAAAATACGGCAAGCCTTCTTCCTTCTTCTCTATCTGAATTGTTTCAGCTTTTTGGCTATTGTTATCCTGTCTTTCACTATTGTAATCTAAAGTGTCTCTTCCTATATTTTGAATAGACTCAAACTTGGGTGCGCCTTCCTCTTTTGTCGAAATATACTTCTTTATATATTCATCATAATCTAGGCCATATAAGCGTGCTTGCCTACGCGCATCGTCTTCAGACATTCCTCGCTTTCTAAGTTCAGAAAGTATTTCTTCCTTAGTATTGATCCCCCGCTTTTCGAGTTCTTGTTTTACTTGTTGTTCAGACTGCGAGTATCCATCTACGCATACTGAAATTAAAAGCAATAGCAGACAAGTAAACGGAAATATGGTTCTCGTTATTTTCAAGGTTCGGTATCGGTTTGGTGTCAGAGGTATGCTCTCATGATAGTTGAAAAGCAATATCCTGTATAAAAGTAACAAAAAAAGAACTACATCTAAAAATATATCACTTAAGGAAGCTATTGATAGCAAATCTTCAATCAGTTATTCAGCTCATCAATATCAAAATCGTTTCCTTTTCCATATTGGATTAAATCAAAAAGATTATAGCATTCTAATGTATTCAAATCCTTCAAACAGCAATCTCCATTTGAGAGTATATCAATTACTTCAAACTCGAATGTCTCTGAAAAATTAATGAGCTTAAACTTCTTACCTACCCGTAAATTATTAAATGATTTTGCCATTGGGCGAAGGTATTACACCGCGTAAATCTTCTCTATTAGATCGGCATATTTTTCTTTTATGATTCTCCTTTTGAGTTTTAGTGTTGGGGTCAGTTCTCCTGAAGCTATCCCCCACTGGTCATTCAGTATTTCAAACTTTTTTACCTGTTCCCAATTGCCAAAACTCTGATTTGTCGCGTCTACCTCTGCCTGAAATTTATTCATGATCTCTACATTCTTGAGCAAATCAGGGTCGGTTTTATTTAAGCCATGGCGATCTGCCCAACCACCAACTGCTTCTAAATTAGGAACTATTAGGGCTGCTGGAAATTTTCTGTTTTCGCCAATGACCATTACTTGTTCTATCAGAACCGATTCTTTCAGTTTATTTTCCATTACCTGTGGAGCAATATATTTACCCCCAGAGGTTTTAAACATTTCCTTTTTTCGATCGGTAATTCTTAAAAAGCTCTCAGGGGTTAATTCGCCAATATCTCCAGTATGGAACCAACCATCGACAATTACCTCATCTGTTTTCTCTTGGTCTTTAAAGTAACCCATCATTACGTTAGGTCCTTTCACCAAAATTTCTCCGTCATCGGCAATTTTAACTTGAACACCCGTAAGAAGTGGGCCAACAAAATCCAGTTTGGCTTGAGTAGGATCTGGCATACCAATACTGATACCAGGAGACGTTTCCGTTAACCCATATCCTTCTAGTATTTTAATATCTGCCGCCCAAAACACCCTTTTGAGGCGTGGTTGAATTGCCGAGGCTCCTACAATGATATGACGTACATTTCCGCCTAGTGCCGCTTGCCACTTACTGAAAATGAGTTTCCGAGCAATTTTTAACTGAGTATTGTAAACAAAGCCCATTGCTTGGTCAGGGTTATACTTAAGCCCCAGGTTTACAGCCCAAAAGAACAACTGCTTCTTAATTCCCGATAGGGCAAAACCTTTGGCTATGATCTTGTCATAAATCTTTTCGATGAGCCTAGGAACAGTGTTGAATCCGTGGGGCTTAATTTCTTGTAAATTATCACTTATGGTCTCTAAGCTTTCAGCATAATGAATAGACAAGCCAAGCTGAAAGTAGAAGTAAATTGCGGTTCTCTCAAAAATGTGGCACAATGGCAAAAAGCTAAGCACTCTGTCATGACCATTGTTATATTCTGCCCTTTCGGAAACCGCTGTGGCATTTGAAATAATGTTCTTATGATTAAGCATTACACCTTTTGGTCGACCGGTTGTGCCCGAGGTGTAAATAATGGTGACAAGGTCGAACTCATTTACTTGGGCTTTCCTTTTTTCCATTTCTTCTTTTTGTTCTTCGGAACCTGAGGTTAGTAGTGTAGACCAATGTTCCGTAACTGTGGATTCATCAAAAATATAGATGTCTAAATCTATGTTCGCTTTTGCCGCTCCATTTTTTGCCTTTTGATATATTTCTTCGGTAGAAACAAAAACGAATTTGCTTTCAGAATGCTCAAAGATAAAAGCATAATCATCTTCAGAAATAGTAGGGTACATTGGTACGCTGATGGCTCCGATTTGCTGAATGGCTATGTCTGCAAAGTTCCATTCGGTTCGATTTTCACTGATTATCGCTACTTTTTCTCCTGCTTGGATTCCCTTACTCATCAGCCCAAAAGAAAGCTGAGTAGATTTTTCTATTACCTCTTGGGTTGAGTACTTTCTCCATTTACCATCCTTTTTATCGGCAAGGCAAACATCAAGGTTATATTGTTCTAACTGTAGAGGTAGCAGTTCAAAAAGTCGGGTTGCAGTCTTCATAATAGTTGGCTAAAGTTGATCAAGATAATAAAATCCGTGTGCAGTAAAAATTAACCAAAGTCCCCTCGTAGTTCTCTCAGTCTTTTTCTGGCTTCAGAAACAAAAATACTTCCCTTGAATTTTTCGAGAAGCTGAAGGTAAACCTCCATTGCTTTTTCGTTGTTTTTTAGATCATCTTCCAAAATAATACCTGTGAGAAATAAGGCGTCATCACCCAAAATTTCATAATAATGCCCCTCATTTATCACCCCCAATGCTGTTAAGGCTTTATCAAAATGACCAAGTTCTCTTTCCGTTTTAGCCATTAAAAAATAGACTTCATCAATAATGGAGTGATTAGGGTATTTTTCAATCATTCGATTCAATGCTGCTATGGCTTCATTTTTTTGATTTTGGAAAAGCTGAAGTTCAATATTTGCGTACTCTTGCATCACTACATCTGTTGAATCAAAAACTGTATTGTTCTTAATTAGAATACTCAAGTTCAAGGCATCATTAGCAATTTCTCTGGATGTGGCCAGCTTCAGAATATCTAAGTGACTTTGCGCAAGCTCAAACTCTCCTTTGAAGTAAGAAAGCTTCGCGCTCTTCAATTTAGCTTCATATCCCAAGGGTTCGTCTTTAAACATTCTTTCTACCTGAGCATAAAGAAGAATAGATTCCCAGGGTTCTTCATTGAGCAGATATATATCTGCCAAGTCCATTTTAGACTCAGCAATTACCTTGTGCTTACCAACCGGTTGGTTCACATTTTCCGTAAGAATTTCAATGGCTTTCGGAATTTCATTTAAGTAAAAGGCATACAGATGAGCGACCCTTCGATTGGCGTCAATGATATTAAAGACATCACGCAAGCTTTCTTTATAGTCCTGATATTTAACAATCAGACTTTTAATAGCCGTAGTATCTACCGGATAAGTTTCTTTGACCACTTCTTCATCGGCCAATAAAACATAGCGTGAGGCTAAATTCCGACTGGGGCTGTCGGGAAACTCATCCAATACATAATCGAAGGCCTTTTGCGCAGTTTTGTATTCTTGATTTCTAAAAGCGATGAGCCCAACGTTAATAATGTTCTCTGCATTGTTCTGAAGTCTTCTATCAAGCGCTCTGGCCTGCCGTAAGGCAGCGGAAAAATTTTTCTGTTGTAGGTGTGTCCAAACCAATAGATCATTGTAGATGGGGTTGCCAGCGTCCTTCTGAATGAACTCATATAGCGTAGTCTCAAGTGTATCTAAATCTTCTGGTTCGGTAAGTGCTCTTTGAAATGAGTTTTTTACATAGCTGAGATTTTGTGGCTGAGATTTTGAAAAAATGAGGTATTCCAAAACCATCTCTTGTTTTTGATTCATCAGTTGGTAAGCATTGGCAAGTTCTAATGAAAACATATCTGGACGGTTCATTGCCTTTCTGCCCTCTTGATAAGTTTCTAGTGCTTTTTGCCTTAAGTTCTTTTCAAAGAATATCTGTGCTAAAAATCTTATGCCATTCGTCTTATTGTTTTCTCCAGCATCTTTGGCCTGCTCTGCAATTATATCATTGAATACATTCTCCGCTTTCTCTTCTTCCTTTTGACTTTTGTACAGCATACCTAAATCTACTTTATAGAAGAAGTTATCTGGGTTATCCTTAATAGTACCCTTTAGGTATTTTTCAGCTTCGTTAAATTCTTCTTCGCTTAGAAGTAGCTTCAGATAATTATCATGTATTCTAGAAATATTCGAGTTGTCCTTCGCCAGTTTTTTATACTCTTTAAGTGCCTTCTCAAAATCTCCTTGTTCATAGTATTCATTTGCAAGTGCTATCGCATCGACTTGCGAAAAAGCAATAGTACTCATGAGTATCATAAAAAGTAAAAGAGCTATTTTCCTCATAGTTGTTAACATTTTCAACACGGTAGTAATTAAAGATAGTTAATTGATTAAAGATAATTACTCTCTATTAAGACTGTGGATATGTGTATAACTTCATTACTCACATTTTATGTTTAGATCTGTGAACAACTTGTATACTTATTTAGGGTTATAAACATCTTATTAACTTTCAATATATTGATTAATAAGTACTTATGAAATTTGAATCAAAACTCCGTGATTTTGTGGATAATAATTAATGACTTTAAAAATGTGGATGAGGTTTTGAAAATTACTTGAAAGGTGAAGACTTTATCCACTTGGCCCAAGGTTGATAGGGAAGAATGTGGATCAGTGTGGATGGTGGTGTCTCTATCCTCTTTCTTATTCACAGTTAATCGTTGTTATTCACAGTGTGTGAAATGTTAATATCGCCTATTTCCCAGTTCTTTTTAACGCTTATATTTTTGCTTTTAGAAAGCGCATCCGTGTAGAAAATTATGGTTTCTGAAGATGCTCTTGTGAGTATATTTCCGACATCTAACCTTTTATTATTGTTAGTATCTACAATCATTCTTACTTTATAATTACCCGCGTCAAGGTTGTCGAAGGTGTACTTTTTGAGATTGTAGAGCTCACGAATTACTTTTCCTTGATTGTTTAATAACTGTAGTATAAAGTGGGGTGCATTAGTTGTTATGGTTCCTTCTATGATACCAGAGTCTTCTGATTTGGCTACTTGAAACGTTTTTTGAATAACTGATGATGTATCCGATTCGATACTAATGAATGCACCAGATCCAAAGATCGCTTTGAACTGTTCTCCGGGTTCAATGAAATTACTGGCATTTAATGACCAAGAGATCTCTGTTTTGGAACTGTTCCACGTGAGGAGTGAATCGGGTAAAGAAAACTTATTTAGACTGTCCTTTTGTAGAATAACTTTTTCAGGTTGATAGGTAGCTATGGGTTTGTTGAAATTTACTTTCAATTCGAAATTATTTGTGACGTATGATGATGATGGAGTGATTTCTTGGGTGAGTTTATCTCCGTCCAAATCGGATTCATTAAAGTAGAGTTTTATGTTTTGCTTGAAATTACTGTCGATGGAATCATTTGCGTTGACTACAACGTTTGTTGAATCACCATAGGTGGCTTTGGTATTGTATATTCTGATCTTATCTGTAGCATAAAGATGATGAACCAAAGGAGTATCATTATCAGATTCTAATTGATAAGATGTGATGGGTTTGTTGAAAGTGATATCGTAGTATTTTCCGAAATGACGGTTTGTCTTAATTGATAAAGGAAGGACATTGAGTCGCTGTAAGGAGAATGAAAGTTGCGAAGTGTTTTCAGTAAGCTTAACTGTATCTTTCAAAAAGCCATATAATTCTTTATCAGTATCTGCTTTTGAGTTGTTGTTTTTATCTAGGGCAGCATAAACTAGGAAATTTCCCGAAGGAAGATTTTGAAATTTATAGTTACCAGCGGTATCTGTTTTTGTTAGGTATAGTGCTGCGCCAGATGTTATGTTCAATGTATCAGATGAAGGATATAGGGAGACCAATGCTTGCTTCACAGGTTCTGCAGTATAGAGGTTTGTTATTTTTCCTGAAAGGGTTAAGGAATCAATAGTTTCTCCTGTAGAAAAGCTGAGGTAAAGATTGGATGGAACATTTCCTTCGTTAAGGTCCTGAATGGTATTTCCAAAGTTGAAGGAGTATGTAGTGTTTTCACGCCAGGTACTATCGAACACGAGTTGGACAGTATTACGCTTAATTCTTGTCTTGAAATTTCCTTCGATGGAAGGTGTAATGATTAGATTATTCTCAATGGATTTAGTGGTTACGGACTCATCAAATACAAGCGTTACTGTCTTTTGATTGTATTGGGTTTGGCCATCTTTTGGACTGGAAGAGACTAGTACTGGTGGATCTTTATCTTCTGGCCCACCTGTTGGAGATGACACTCTAGCACAACCCAATAGTGATAATAGTATAACAGTAAAAAGGATCTGTATTCTGGTCATTTTCTAAGGATATAGATTAAGCTACTGTATTCGCCATTGCTTGTTGCTTTGCGATTGGATTTGAACCCATTCAATATTCCACGAACTAGTGTCATAGAATTACCGACATACTTTTCTGAAAGCATACTTACGTAAAAGGAATCGAATACCATTGGTTCGATTTTATCAATTTTTAGGCCATGTTGTTGGGCTAAAAATTTTACAGAGTTTCTCTCGAAATGATATAGATGTCTGGGTACATCATAACCTGCCCAATTCTGCTGGTAATGTTCGGCATCAAAGGATTTGTGGTTGGGAAGAGCAAGTAATAAGATGCCGTTTGGTTTGAGTTGCTTTATAAGTAACTCAAGCACTGTGTTAAGATCATGCACGTGTTCCAAAACATGAAATAATGTGATTACATCGTAAGTATTAAGTTGAATTGATTCGAAATTATGTAGAATTAATTTTTGAATTGATTTATTATTATGGGCTAATGCATTTTGGTCTGGTTCGTATCCTTTAGAAACCCATCCCCTCTTTGAAGTATAGTCTATGAAATGGCCTGTCCCGGAACCGTAGTCCAAATGATGTATTTCTGAGGTCTGGCCAAGTAGGGATTGAATGAGTTTATACTTTTTGCGAAGCGTATATGATCGCACCAGTTTGTATAGAATACTGGAGATGCTTTTTGTTTTGTTGGAATGAGATATATAATCGGTCGACTTATAATAAGGGCCAATTTCTGTTTGTGTTGGCCGTGGATTAGTGAAGACCAAATGGCATGAAGAACACTCCATGAGTTCGAATACTTCATGACTCAAAAAGTGATCACTGACTGTTGAATGATGTTCAAAATGAGGGTTGCCGCAAAGTGGACATTGTTCTAAGTTTTCCATTCTTTATCTCCCCATATATACCATAAGCACTGAAATATCTGCTGGAGAAACACCACTAATTCTAGAAGCTTGGCCAATGGTAGATGGCTTTATTTTTTTGAACTTCTCACGTGCTTCTGCAGATAACGCGCTGATGGAATCAAAATCAAAGTCATTCTGAATAGCATGATTTTCCAAGCTACTGATCTTGTCTGCAAGCTTTTCCTCTTTCTCTATGTAGTCTTCGTATTTGATAAGAATGTCAACTTGCTCCAGAATTTCAGGATCGTACTTTGCTAAGTAGTCAGCCATTTCTTCATCAAAAGAAGGTAGATCGTAAATGTTAATTTGAGGTCGCTTTAACAGTTTTGCGTAATTCGTACGATGTTCTATAGTTGCAGTCCCAAGTGCAGTAAGTGCAGGGTTGGCCTTATCAGGATCAATTTTCTTTTGTCTAATGTCATTCAATAACTTCGATACAGACTTCTTTTTCTCTTCTACAATTTTGAGCCTTTCGTCTGATGCCAAACCGATTTTGTGACCCTTTTCTGTGAGACGAATGTCGGCATTGTCTTGGCGTAAGAGTATTCGGTATTCAGCTCTAGATGTGAACATTCGGTAAGGTTCATCTGTGCCTTTGTTGATCAAGTCATCAATCAATACCCCGATATACGCTTCCGACCTCCCTAAAACAAAAGGCTCTTTATCGTGTGTTTTATTGTGCGCATTGATTCCAGCCATTAATCCTTGGCAGGCTGCTTCTTCATATCCGGTAGTTCCATTAATCTGGCCAGCAAAGTATAGATTCTGAATAAGGTTGGTTTCAAGCGTTGTGCTCAATTGAGTTGGCGGGAAATAATCATACTCTATGGCATAGCCAGGCCTAAACATTTTGGCATTTTCGAAGCCAGCAATTTTACGAATAGCTTTGAACTGTACGTCTTCTGGAAGCGATGTTGAAAATCCATTCACATAGATCTCAACGGTATCCCAACCTTCAGGCTCAACAAAAATTTGATGCCTAGTTCTTTCCGCAAACCTGTTAATCTTATCTTCAATAGAGGGGCAATAGCGTGGCCCCAAACCTTGAATTCTACCATTGAACATTGGCGACCTGTCGAAACCAGTCTCCAAGATTGCGTGTACTTCTGGGTTGGTATAGGTGATGTAGCAACTCCTTTGTTGTGCCAGTGGAGTTGTTGTTGGCGAAAAAGAGAACTTTCCTGGTATCTCGTCTCCCTTCTGTTCTTCCATTTTGGAATAGTCTAAAGATCGACCATCTACTCTAGGTGGAGTTCCTGTCTTCATTCTGCCGGATTCAAAGCCAAGCTGAACGAGTTGTTCGGTGATTCCTTTAGACGCCCCTTCTCCTGTTCTTCCACCACCGAACTGCTTTTCTCCAATATGGATTAGACCGTTTAGGAAAGTACCGTTAGTAAGGATTACAGATTTTGATCTAATCTCTATCCCCATACCGGTGGTAATACCCACTGCAGTATTGTTTTCTACAACAATGCCAGTGACCATTTCTTGCCAGAAATCAACATTAGGATTTCTTTCTAGTGCCAAGCGCCACTCTTCAGCAAACCTCATTCGGTCACTTTGAGTACGCGGACTCCACATGGCAGGGCCTTTTGACTTGTTGAGCATCCTGAATTGGATCATGGATTTATCGGTAACAATTCCCGACATGCCTCCAAGTGCATCAATTTCCCTAACTATTTGACCTTTGGCCACACCCCCCATTGCTGGGTTGCATGACATTTGGGCTATGGTATTCATGTTCATTGTTACTAACAGAACCTTTGAACCCATAGTTGCGGCAGCATTTGCAGCTTCGCATCCAGCGTGACCAGCACCAACAACTATGACATCGTATTGATTGAACATATGATTTTCTACTTAATGTTTCACGTGGAACAGTTCTGGTTGAACGTCCTTAATGTTTCACGTGGAACAGTTGATTTACTAATTGATTTGCAAAGATAGATAAGCTTCTTCTTTTTCTCTCATGAGCTGTTGTTCTTCTTCCGTCTTGTCGTTGTAGCCAATGAGGTGAAGTAAGCCATGAGCAAGGACCCTGTTAAGTTCATGTTCGAATGATACGTTTTGGTCTGTAGCGTTTTCAGTTACCCTGTCAATGGAAACGAAAATATCAGACTCTATTGGGTCTTCGGGGCTATCACGATTATCAAAGGTGATAATGTCTGTGTAGTAGTCGTGATCTAAATATTCTTGATTAATTTTTAAGAGATAATCGTCTGTGCAGAATATATAACTGATTTCTTCAATTGATGTGTTTTCTGATTCTGCAATGCGCTCAAGCCAAAGAGTAATCTTTTCTTCTTGGTTTAGGCTGAAGTCTATGTCTTCAGAGAAGAAGCTAATGTTATCCATTAATTGAGGTAGAAGGTAAGTTTAACTTCTTGACCATTGTCTTTAAAGGTAACTTCATCAGCCAAATGCTTCATTAAGAAAATACCTCTCCCTCCAGGTTTTGCAAGGTTTTCAGGCGCTGTTGGGTCAGGTAAGTCATTGATAACGAAACCATTACCCTCATCTTTGATCAAAAATGAAACTGAAGTTTCTTCTAGAATCATAGAGAGTTGTACAAACTTACTTTTCTCTAATTTATTACCATGAATAATGGCATTGTTCACCGATTCAAGAACGGCTATCATGATGTTTCCGTAGAGATCATCGTCTAACTGATATTTGTCTTTAGCGTTGTCTATAAAACTTTCGACAATACGAATGTTCTCAACGAGAGATGGAATTTCAATGCTAATAGTGTTCATGTAGAGAATTAATTCTTCTGCTTTATTTTTTTGAAGTACTTGTTCGTCTCCTGCTTATAATATGGGTTAAGGATAGCAGGAATAGTTTTTAATAATTCTATTTCCTTCTCCTTAGCCTTAAGGTATTCATTTAAAGATTCAGGAACTGAGATGTCATAGTCCGATGCCGTTTCTGCTTTTCGTTCTTCATCTTCACCCCTTTCGTTCATGGCATTTTCAGCTTCTAGCAAACGAGTAAGAATTTCTTGCTGCCTTTCTACTGTTTCGTCCGTGAGGTTTTTATTGATAAGATCTTCCTCATTCTTTTCCATTTGGTCGATGAGCTTATCAATTTTCTCGCCTAAATTATCTCCATCAACTCCGGTTTCAAAATTTTCAAGGGCATTTCTCAAACGTTGCTGCTCGGCTGCTAGTTTCGCTAATTGCTCAGAAAGTTCTCTTCCTGATTTTCCGCTTTGTTTTAACTCGCTTATTTGTTCACTGAGTTGTTTTTGAAGCTCGCTGAGTCCACCAGGCATCGGCTTATTTTTCTTACTCCCTTTGCCAGAGGAACTGGCCATTTGGTTTTGCATCTGCTGAACGATGTCATCCAATAGAAGTGCCAAATTATTGATGGAAGTCATTGTAAACTGCTGTTTACCAGTGGCTTGGTTGATTCTTTTTTCTTTCAACTCGTCTAATGCTCCATCCATTTGACGGTTCATTTCACTTACTTCCCTCATTACAAAGGATGAGATTTGGAAAACTCTTTGAGAAAGCGAAATTAGGCTATCCTGAACAATCTTAGAGTCGTCTTTAAGCTTGAGTTGTTTCTGAGTGAGATCAATGAAACGAGGGTCGCTCTCGCGTATTTCACGGAAAGAATTCATAAGGTCTTCCTGATTGAATGAAAGTGTCACAAGGTTGTCCACAAGCTCTTTTAAGAACTCTAAGTTTTCTTGCTGCTGTTCCATTTCCATTCCGCCTTGCATAGACTCAAGGTCCTTTTTCATCTCCTTCATTTTCTCAGCCGCTTTTTGCTGCGCTTTGGTGGCATTTTGTCTTTGCTGTGAAGGCTTATTGTCCTTTTGTTGTTCCTCTTCGCTCTTCTCGCTTTCCTCTTCCTGCCCTTTTTCTTGCTCTCCTTCAGATTTCTCTTGCTTAGCGTCCTTTTGTAGCTCTTCTTTTGCTTTTTCTTGTTCTTCCTTTATTTCTTCGAATTGCTCTTTCATGTCGCTTGGTAGGTCATCTGGAGTTTTTCGTTCCTTATTTAACTCCTCCAACTTGTCCATTTTCTCTTGAAGCTTTTCAAGCTCTTCCTTTTCCTGCCCTTGTTTTTGACTGAGTGAATCGGCACTTATCTTTTCATTCTGAGTATCTTCAATAAGCTGCTCTTGATCTTTTATCCTTTCTTCCAATTCCTTGATGTTCTGCTCGAGCTTCATGTCGAACTGAAGTTTCTTGAACAGCTCTAGGGTTCTTTCCAATTCCTTTTCAAGATCACCACCTTTGTTTTTCATCTCCTCTATTTTATCTCTGAACTCAGAAATCTCTCCCTGTTCTTCAAGAAGTTTTCTCAATTCATCATAGAGTTTTTTGGTTTCATCATCTAGAATGTTGTTCATCAACTCTTGGAGTTGATTCATTTTTTCCTGAATCTTATCGTTCTGAGGAGAGAATTGCTCTTTCTTCATATTGTTGAGCTGATTTTCTTTCTTTAACTCCTCCAGCTTTTCGGCCAGTTGCTCTTTTTGCTTCAAAATATCTTGCATCAGCTTTTCGTCTTGCCAATCCAATTCTTTCTTGGTCTTAAGGCGTTCATCTACCTCACCTAGCTTCTCGTTCAATTCCTGTGCTTCTTTCAACGTTTTATCAATGTCGTTTTGAACCTTTTCAGACGAGCGATCTATTTCTTTTTCAATCTCTTCTTTAGAAGGTATTTTAAAAGAATAAGTGCTGGTTTTTACAGATTTAGACCCATTAACTCCATCATTATCAGAAACTTGTACGTAATATTTGATTTCTGAGCCAGCCGTGATTTTAGCTGAATCAAGTTTGAAAACCTTGTAATAACTCTGGTTACTCAAGTCTCTATTAAGTTCTAAAGGGAGCTCTTCGAAGCTTTGCTCATTCTGATATTGGTAGAATAGAGAGAGTCGAGAAAACCCATGGTCATCGGTAATATTTCCACCTAGAACCAAAGACTTGAATAAGACTGTGTCTTGATATTGATCTAAGGTGATTTCAGGATAGCGGTCTTTCACTGACTCCAGAGCAAAAACGAGTGAGTCGCGGTTAAGGCTGTATTCATTTTTTAATTGAATGGAATAACGGCTCGACTTGTTGATCGTTTGTTCGTAAGTAAAAGCGCCATTTGAGTTCTTTTTTGCTTTTCCGAATACCTCAAGTTCGGGAAAATTCAGCTTCACCTCATCGGTATTATCGGTATTGAACTTCCATGTAACCTTAGTGCCTTCAGGAATGGAAACATTTCCAGAATTTTCTAATACTTCTTTCTCACGCTTTAAATATTTTGGGAATTCTAGCTCAAGGTTGAATAATGAGAGGGAGGGACGAGAAACGACTTTAATTTCATATTCTGAAGAGGTAATACTTTCTGCTTCCAAAGAAAACTTGGTACCTGCCTGAACTCTTGTGAAGGTATATTCAAAGTTATCGGGACCCGTTTTATTGGCTTTTACCTTTCGGTTATTGGTCCAAACATAAAGGTTTTGAGGGGTTGATCTTCCTTCGGTATTTACTTCTAATGTAAAGTTTTCGCCTTTAAACGCTTGGAAATCGGGGTTTTTGATTGAAAATGAAAACGGGGCCTCAGGAAGGAACTCAGTATTGTAGTTGATAATCCTAGTGGAGCTCTCTGTAAGAAATTGAGGAATAAAAAGAAGCAGTACAACGATAAGGGCTCCTGGTCCGATTATATAACGGAGATATTTTCGGTTGCCTTTATAATCAATAGCGCTGACAAATGAAATTTTACTGACTTCATTGCTTTTTTGCTCTATACTGGCCAGTAGTAGCTCATTTTGAGCTGTATTGAGTTTCTCTAACTGAATTATGTTTAAAAGCTTGTCTGAAATTGCTGGAAAATGAGCCCCTATTTGTTTTGAAGCTTCTTCGTTTGATAAGTGTCGTTGCGCATTTCTTAAATGGAATAGGTTTTTACCAATGAACCAGACGAAAGCCAATAGACTTCCAAAAACAAACGAAAAGAAAAGAATTGCTCTACCACCACCACTTAGGCGTGCAGAGAACTCAAAAGCATTGGCTACAATAAAAAGGCTGAGGAAAAAGGCTAGGAATAGAATAGTGCCTTTGATCAACCGGTTAGTGTAGAACTTTTTCTTATATGCCTGAAGTTGCTGCTTTAGTAATTGGTTAGAACCCATCTCCTGAATTTAAACTTGTAAACACTAATACGTGAACGAGCCGTATTTGATTGTAAAACAATTGACTAAAGGAGAAATATACGATTTAAATCATCGAATTTCTAGGAGTATCGGACAGTGATCGGAATGGAATGCATCGTTTAAGATAGATGCACCCACTAATCGCTCTTCCATTTCCGCTGTGGTCATGTGATAATCTATCCTCCAGCCTTTATTATTCGCTCTTGAATTGGCCCTATAGCTCCACCAAGAGTATTCATGCGGGTTTTGGTTAAAAACACGGAAGGAATCAATAAAGCCTGCATCCATGTATTTTGTGAACCATTCTCTTTCTTCGGGTAAAAAGCCAGAAGAGTTTTTATTTGACACGGGGTTATGAATGTCTATCGCCTTGTGAGCGATATTATAATCTCCGCTTATAATTAAGTTAGGAATGGTTTTTCTTAATGAATTGGCGTACTCAAAGAAGAAGTCGAGCCATTCATATTTAAAGTCTTGACGAATGTCACCACTCGTTCCGCTCGGCATGTAGACGCTCATTACAGAAAAACCTTCATAATCAGCTCGGATTACTCTTCCTTCAAAGTCATACAAAGGGTTTCCGCAACCATGTTCCACGTGAAGCGGCTTGACTTTACTGAAAATTGCCACACCGCTGTACCCCTTTTTTTGAGCTGGCTCCCAATATAAATGATAGCCCAAGTCCTCAAACTCGGTAGTGTCTACTTGTTCTGGTAATGCCTTCAGTTCTTGCATACAAAGAATATCAGGGTTTTCGGCTTTTAGCCAGCCCACAAAGTCTTTCTTCATGGCGGCCCTAATTCCGTTTACGTTGTAGCTGATAATCTTCATAACTCAATTTTTAATTCAGTCTCAAAATATTCAATTACATGCATTTTGAGAAGTTTTTCTTGGTCCATCAGGTCGAAGTGAGGAAGAGCGGTTTCGGCTTTTTTCCAATGTGGCCAACCTTCGGCATCAATTCCCTCGAGTTCATAAAAGCCTGAAAGGCTCAATACTTTGCAAATGGCAATGTGCATTAAGTCTTGTTTTTCTTCCTTAGTGAAGTTCTGTTTGCCGTTGCCCAATTCTTGAACCCCAATAAGAAATAGAACCCCATTAAGATCTTTGGGCCTTTTTCCTAAAAGCTGCTCTAAGTGGGTCATTAGTTTTGCCCAGTTCCTCTGAAGTTCTAAATCCTTTTTATACATTATTTATTGAGCTCATCCCAGAATTCTACGGCCCTTCTAAGGTGAGGAATTACAATGGTTCCCCCAATCAAGTTGGCGATTGAAAATACTTCAAACACTTCTTGGGTGGTCACTCCTAACTCATGACATTTTCCTAAATGGTACTTGATGCAATCGTCACACCTTAGTACCATTGAGCTTGAAAGCCCAATAAGTTCTTTTACTTTTCCGTCCAATGCACCTGGTGCAAAGGCATTAGTGTCAAGATTGAATAATCTTTTCAATACTGTATTGTTCTCTTCCAAGATTTTTCCGTTCATCTTGGCGCGATAATCATTGAATTCTTCTACAATAGTCATTACCTTAATATTTCGTCAAATATAGTTTCGTTTCGCGAATGCCCAGCAAGATAAATTTAATCTTGAACGACTTTGTCGCTCTCTTTTTCCCAAATATATGTATTGGGTGTAAAGGGCCGTTGCCCAATGGCATGAAGCATATCTGCCCCACTTGCCAGTATGAGTTGCCGAAAACAAATAACTATAAGGAAGAGGTTCCACATATTTATCAAAAATTGGCAGGCTCTATTCCTTTTAATCATATTCTGGCCTACCTACATTTTCAGAAAAAGGGAATCGTTCAGCATATTTTGCACGAGCTAAAGTATAATCATAAAGAAGATGTTGGGCTTATGATGGGTCGATGGTATGGTCACGACTTGTTATTAGGTGGTTTTTCCAGCGAGTTTGACCTCATCATTCCTGTTCCACTTCACCCTTCGAAACAGAGAAAAAGAGGCTATAATCAAAGTGAAGCTTTTGCAAATGGCCTTTCAGAAGTGCTGAAAACGGATGTTTGTAATGCGCTTAGGAGAGTTACAGCCAGTGAAACTCAAACCAGAAAGAGCAGGGTTGAACGGTTGGAGAATGTGAAGGCAATTTTCGAGGTGGTTAATCCACTGGAACTTAAAGAGAAGCGTGTGCTTTTAGTAGACGATGTAATTACAACGGGTGCCACTTTACTTGCTTGCGGAGATGCATTGATCGAGGCGGGGGTGAAGGAGCTGAGTTTTGCTCTATTAGCATCTACTTATTAATAACCTAAAACCAAAAGAGGCCATTTCTGTTCAGAAATGGCCTCTTTTGGTTTAATTTTTTAGAATTCTACTTTCCTCCAAAGATTCCTCCGCCTTTGTTTTTAGATTCAAAACCAATGGAAATCATGGCGCATCTAAAACCAATTGTATTGGTACCTTTATCTTGATCTAAAAACCTTCTTGTTCCTGGGGACATCCAATAGGCAACATCTTTCCAAGAACCTCCCTTATATACTTTTGCTCTGTCGTTAATTAATGACCTGAAATCTGTTCTATCACCATCCCAACCATAGAGCTGCTCTGAGTCTGCAGTTCCGTCTTTTCTAACGGGGTTAAGATCATCAACTGCTTGAAAAGAAAGAGGTCTGTAGGTGTCGTTTACCCACTCACTTACGTTTCCAGCCATATTGAACAAACCGAAATCATTAGGCTCATATCCTCCAACTGCTCTTGGAATCACATCACCATCGTTATTGATATTACCAGCAATACCAGCATAATCACCTCTACCTCTTTTGAAGTTTGCTAAAAGCTCCCCTCGTCTTTTCCCATAAGGGTTTCTTACGCCTCTTCCATCCCAAGGATAAATTCTTCCGTATTCTTCATTTTCGTCCAAATACTGTGTTCCAATAGTTGCTTTGGCGGCATATTCCCACTCCGCTTCGTTTGGTAACCTGAATTCAGGAAGATAAATACCCCTTTCTATAAAAAGCTTTTTGTTTGCGTTGATAAAGGCAATTTGATCTTGTTGAAGATCATCTAGCTCTTGTGGTGTAATTTCTCCACCTCCCGTAGAGCTATTTCCACCGGCACTACCAAGCATTTGAAGTGTACCGTCTGGATCAAAAAATTCTAATTTATAAGCATCTGGAAGATCTTCAAGAGGTAATTGACTTATAGTGATGTAGTTAACAAAATCTGTTCTCCATTTACAGTAGTCTACGGCTTGTCTCCAAGTGACGCCTACAACAGGGTAACTATTGTAGCCTGGGTTGGTGTAGTAGTTTTCGCTGTACACATCATTAAAAGAAAAATCGCTAGACCAAACACTGTCGTTTGGAACTAAGTCTTTAAGGGTCTGTCCGTTGTGAGAGGTGGTAGGAGGGAGAAATGGGCTTGCTGGATCGTCCATTATAGCTATCTCTTTACCCAAACTTAACGGTATTGGGTTAAACTGATAAAAAACATATTCTTTCCAGTCCTTGTTCGTCACTTCAGTCTCATCCATGTAGAAAGAATTTACCGTAACGGTTCTTTCTATGTTATCTCTAGTGCCTAGCAAATCCTCCTCAAAGGATCCCAAAACAGTTCTACCGCCTTGAATAAAGACCATTCCCGGAGGGTTAGGTAAATTTTTTGTATCGAATGGGGTAAAACTAAGGGTGTCTTTTGAGTTACCATAAGCCATACCAGTTGTAGAACTCAC
>TARA_R110001599_G_scaffold351280_2_pt1 | contig 27158 bp, 12 predicted proteins | sample TARA_R110001599 | Tara Oceans TARA_R110001599 (sample SAMEA4398360) | marine metagenome | biome: Polar Biome; feature: [MES] marine water layer (ENVO:01000295) within the mesopelagic zone...; material: water (ENVO:00002006), including particulate matter (ENVO:01000060) such...
AATCGCCGTCATCGGTGTGTTGTGGCTGATATACGTGGCCACCCGTTTTGCACGCTATCTCGCCCAGGCTGCGGTGGGCAATTTACCGGCAGAAGTCATTTTCAATTTACTCTGGCTGAATTCTTTTGGCGCGATATCCATATTACTGCCGATTGGTACTTTTTTAGCGGTATTGCTCAGTTTGTCACGTATGAGTTCAGATAACGAACTTACGGTGATCGCTGCCTGCGGAATTGATGGTAATCGAATATTACGCAATGTTGTGGTTTTCAGCGGTGCAATGGCGATTATTACTGGTGTTCTGGCATTGTTGATTGTTCCAGATGTCTTATCAGGTCGTTATGAAATTGAACAAAAAGCCAAGATTGCTGCCAACACTACAGGTTTGGTCGCGGGAAGTTTTAAGGAAAGTCAGGACGGCGACTGGACCTTTTATTCACAACAGCTCAGTGAAGATAAAACCCATATGGAAAATATCTTTATTGAGATTCATCGCGATGAAAAACCTTTAATTTTCAGAGCCGAGCGTGGACGTTTTGATATTGAATCTGAAACTGGAGATAAATATCTGGTATTGGAAGACGGCTATCGCTACGAAGGTAATGCCGGTGATTTGGATTTCCGCATTGCTGAATACGCAACCCATAGCATGCTGATTGAACGTGGCGAGTCGGTTCAGGTTCGTGAAAAACATAAATCATTACCTACTTCAGTATTGTGGGAGCGGGGAGAACCTCAGGATCTGGCTGAAATTCAGTGGCGGGTTTCCAGCGCTGTTATGACGGTCATTTTGAGTGTGATAGCCATCACTCTGGCGCACACAGGTCCAAGGCAAGGACGTTATGCCGGCTTTTTCCCGGCCGTACTGGTCTATGTTATTTACAGCAATTTATTAGGCGTAACCCGTGCCTGGGTAGAGAAGGGGGACCTGGCTCCTTGGATTGGAGCGATCTGGGTACATCTTTTGATGATTGGCATTATGCTGATGTTACAAAATCGCCTGAAACTTAAACAATTCTGGCAACAACGTAAGCGACTGAAAACAGCATGATTCTACAACGCTATATCAGCAAAACCATATTAGGCAGTACCGCTTTGGTACTGGTGGTATTAATGTCGCTTTATACCTTTATGGATTTTATTACCGAGCTGGATGATCTGGGCAAAGGTGATTATCAATTACTGGATGTACTTATCTATTTAGCTTTATCGATGCCGAAGCGAATCTATGAATTACTGCCGGTTGCTGCTTTGTTGGGTAGCGTAATTGGTCTGGGAACATTGGCGTCGCAAAGTGAATTGGTAGCAATGCGTTCAGCCGGCGTATCGGTAAAAGACATTAATAAAGCCGTTTTGATTGTCGCTGGTATTTTAATGATTATCGCTGTCATTCTTGGTGAGTTGATCAGACCTATTACTGAACAAAAAGCTTTGCAGGTACAAACCTCCGCACAAACCGGTACCGAGGGAAGTCAATCAGAATTTGGTTTCTGGACCCGAGATGGTAATCATTTCAACCATATCGAACGGATCCATAGTGATGGACGTTTTGAAGGGGTTAAGGTTTACGAATTCGATGATAACCATCAATTGAGAATTGTCACTAAAGCCAGAGAGGCTCGTTACGATAATAATGAATGGCTGATGTTTGATGTGGTGCAAAGCACTATTGATGAAAAGGGTGTGAAGGTCAGAGCAATAGAGCGGGCTAAATGGCGCTCCAAGCTCAACCCTGGCATGTTGAATGTGGTTGTTGTTCCACCAGAGTTTTTACCGGTATGGAGCCTGGTTGAGTATGTTTCCTACCTGAAATCCAACCATCAGGCAGTTGGTCAATATCAATTGGCATTCTGGAGCAAAATCATGATGCCGTTGAGCTCGGCTGTAATGGTTTTTCTTGCTGTGCCATTTATCTTCGGTCCGTTACGTTCCGCACCGATTGGGGGGCGTATTCTGGTGGGTGTTCTGGTTGGGATTGGCTTTTATTTATTTAACCAGAGCTTTCAGCATATGGGGCTGGTATTTGGATTACTGCCCTGGCTGGCGGCATCCCTGCCAACTATCATCTTTGCCGGCATAGGCATCTTTATGTTGCGAAGGGTGCGCTAATTAAGAGAGATCTCACGAATCTCTTTATCAAGACCATGGGCTTTAAGCAATGCAGCAATTTGGGCACTGTGATCTTTTACCTTAGCATTCGCCGCTTTGAAGGCTTGTGGATCATTATCACGGAAAGCCAGCATAAGATTGACAGAAACGTCTTTAAGCTCGGCAAAAATCGTGGTTAGCGCCTTTTCAGGTCGCTCTGCCAGAAACTCCTCGTTAGCACTTGCAACCAGCTGATTCTCAGCATCTAACATACTAAAGTTTGGTGAAAAGCCTCGCAGATGCCAGACATTAAATCCTCGAGGATCGTTTCTTTGTTGATACAGATCAAAATACTTTCCAAGTAGTTCAACCTGACTGTAATAACGGTGACTCATCTGGCTGACATATTGAGGCAGATTATTTTCCGTAAGCGCTTCAAATTCTGAAGCAAATGACGCCGCTTTTTTCTCCTCCGCGTTTACTGAGGGAATAGACACAAGCAAAGACAGCATCAATAACCTTATCAACTGGCTGAAAGCGTTTCTGGACATAAAGGGTAGGAGATAGGGCTTCACTGAAGAAAAGTTGACAGTCATGATGTTCACCATTAAAAAACGTTGGCTGATTATCAGTGAGCGTAATGACTTAGTAAAGAGAATGTGTAATGGCAGAAACAAAAAAGGCGGTGAGATTTCTCACCGCCTTTTTATTAACGCCCGATAACTTTATTACCGGTTGCCTTATATGGCGTCCCCAAGGGGATTCGAACCCCTGTTACCGCCGTGAAAGTCCCTAAATAGTGTCCAGTAAAGTCTAAAGAAGTACAGTCTAAAATATTGATTTAAAAAGTAATTGTCTATTTGTGTCCAAAGTGATTTAATCAGGTTTTATAACAATTGTTCCGTATATGTTCCGTACGGAATTGGTGAAAATAAACCATGAGTTAAATTGATGAGTGACAGAATTGATACCGTAAGTGGTCGTAAAAAACTTGCCCCTAGACGTGAACCATATTGGTACAAATTATCCCAGGGACAATATCTTGGTTACAGAAAGCTGGATGATGATTCAGGCCGATGGATTGCCAGAAAAATTGAAAATCGGCAAAAAACACACTTTGCATTAAATTGCGATGGTGACATTGGCTTCAGTGATGCACAAAAGATGGCTCGTCAGGTATTAGATAATGCCATTGGGGTTAAACCTTTACGCTACACCGTTCAAGATGCGATAGATCATTATGTGGAGTACTTAACTTTAGAAAAAGCCAAGTCTACGGCACGAGATGCACAGATAAGGCTTAATCTTCATGTCCCCGAATCTTTAAAAAAAACATTGTTGGTTAAAGTGAGCACGATGCAGGTTAAAAATATGCAATACAAAATGGTCAGGCAGTTTGATGAAGATACCGAGGAAAACACTGAAAAGATCCGTAAATCAAAAGATAGTGCTAACCGCGTGATGAATATGTTCCGTGCTACATTAAATATGGCATTTCGTAATGACTATGTACAAAGTGATACTGCTTGGCGAAAGGTTAAAAATTTTAGAGGCGTGGCGCAAAGCCGGAAAATTTTCTGGACCGATAGGGAAGTTCAGAACTTGATAAAACTCAGCAGTGGTCATTTTCGTTTGTTACTTCAGGCTGGGCTTTATACAGGAGCACGTTATGGTGAGTTGGCTCAAATGAAAGTGGCTGATTACGACTCATCAAACAAAGTCATTAATCTTAAGCATGGTAAAACCGGTCAGCGGCAAATTTACTTAAGCGATGCAGCTGGCAAATTATTTGATGAACTGACAAGACTTAAACATCCAAATGCATCAATCTTGACCCAAGATGGGAAAAATCCTTGGGGAAAAAATAATTACATCCGTTTATTTCAAGATGCTGCCACAGCCGCTAGATTGCCAAAAGGATCTTGCTTTTACTGTATGCGACATTACTACATCAGCAAGGCCATCATGGCCAAGATTCCTCTACAGATGATTGCGGAGAACTGCGGAACATCCATTCGCATGATTGAAAAGCATTACGGTAAATTCTTAGAATCTGACCGTAAACTCCTTTTTAATGAAGTGCTCCTACCTACATTACAAGCAATTAACTCCTAATAATCGGCTTCATATAACGGGAATATTGTTATCAACTTTCTCAGTTAAGGTCCGCGCTAAAGCTTCGAATTTTTCCGAATTGCTTGTGAAATGGTCAAGAAATATCGCTATAAAATATGCTTATTTATAATTAAATCAAAAAGATAGGGTAATTTAAGGTGGGCGTCCCGTTTCTACCTCGTGAGACAACATTATTACTGTGGTAAAACTTGTTGATCTTAAGCTTCAACCTTGAACAGTATTGTTTTGATTTTTTATGTCAGGTAAATAAAAGTTCAGAACATAATGATACTGAGTTCGAGTTTTATAATAAAAATACGAAAAAAATGCACATAAGCAAGAGGCCACATGGACAGCACTGACACTCAGCTAAAAAACGATGACACCCCTTCTACAGTAGAAGTCATAAAACTCCATGCAGAAATTTCACGAAAAATAAATTTTGCAGGTCATCAAAATGATTTTCCTCTTGTTCAAGATTTAAGAATAGAAAACTTGCAAAAAGATTCACGTTTAGAAAATGTCATTATTACGATGACTTCTAATCCAGCCTTTTTGAAATCTAAAAGTTGGGAAGTTTCAAGAATAGAGCCTGAATCAGTAATGGCCATTCCAGCTTTTGATAGACAGGTGATTCTGGATGGCCAGTTTCTGATGAATTTATCTGAGATGATCCGTGGTGAAGTTACTTTTACCGTTTCAATTGCAGATGAGGTAATTACAAAAAAAGACATATCCGATATTCAACTTCTTGCCTACAACGAGTGGGGCGGTACGGATTACATGCCAGAAATGTTAGCGGCATTTGCGGTACCAAATGACCCAGCAGTAGACCGTATCATTAATTCTGCAAGCTTAGTTCTTCGTAAAGCTGGTAAAGAAGATCAAATGAACGGGTATAGTTCAAAAAGTCGCGAACGGGTATGGGAGATGGTTTCTGCTCTCTACACTGCAGTGGCCAATCTCGGTATTACCTATGCTAATCCACCTGCAAGTTATGAAAAGAATGGACAGAAGATTAGGCTGCCAGGGCAGATTCTCCATAACAAAGTTGCTACATGTTTAGACACAACGATGTTGTTGGCATCAGCATTTGAACAAATTGGTTTAAATCCAATAATTGTATTACCAGAAGGGCATGCCATGGTTGGCGTATGGCTTCAGCCTGACTCTCTTGGAAGCATTGTTATAGATGACGCTGAAGTGATACGAAAGCGTATTCAGCTTAAAGAATTAGTTTTGTTTGAGACGACTTACCTAACAACTAATCCAACCCCAAGTTTTAGTAAAGCTGTAGCTGAGGCAACTAGAGTACTTTCACCAGAGAACGACGCTAAATTTCATGCTGCAGTTGATATTCGTCGTGCACGTGGACATCAAATAACACCATTGGCCTTAAAGCAAAAGTCAGGTCCACAAACTGAGGCTCCAGAAGCTGAAGTTAAATTAGGTTTTGAAGCTGCTCCAGTGTTACCTGATTTTGTTATTGAAGATGATGAAACTGAGATTGAGACGCCAACCCAGCGAGTTGATCGTTGGCAGAGAAAGTTATTAGACCTCACGGCAAGAAATCCACTTCTAAGCTTTAAAGACTCGAAAGCAAGTTTACGTATTGTATGTCCTGACCCTGCTTTACTCGAGGATAAGTTAGCCGAAGGTGAAAAACTGTCTCTACAGGTACCTCCTAATCGTCTAAGGCAAAAGCAAGATGAGTCTTTACACAATGCGAGAACTGGTGAGGTTATAAGCGAACAGTTTGCTCGGTCCGCGCTTGAAAATAAGCAAATCTTAGTGGATATGACTGAGGATGAGTTGGGAAAAAGAGCGGTTGAAATTTACCGCAAGGCTCAAACTTCTTTTCAAGAGGGAGGTGCAAATACCTTGTTTTTGGCGTTGGGTTTCTTGCGTTGGAAACGAGACGAAAGAAGTGATAAAGCTTTCAAAGCCCCTCTGATTTTACTGCCTGTATCACTTGAAAGAAAATCAGTAAGAAGTGGCTTTAAACTCTCCGCTAATGATGAAGAACCACGTTTTAATACCACTTTGTTAGAAATGTTAAGAAAAGACTTTGATATTAATATTTCTGGTTTGGATGGTGAGTTACCTCATGATAATAGCGGTGTCGATGTTAATGGCATCTGGAATACCATTCGAAAAAAAGTTAAAGATGCAAAAGGTTTTGAGGTTGTAGAAGAAGTTGCATTAGGGCATTTTTCATTTACTAAATATCTCATGTGGAAAGACCTTGTTGATCGTGCTGATCAATTGCGTGAGAACTCTGTAGTAAAGCATTTAATGGATACTCCCAGAGATGCCTATTCATCGGACGTATCGTTTGTTGATAAATCTGAAATTGATAGAACATATAACCCGTCAGATTTGTTAGCACCGCTCCCTGCCGACTCTTCACAAATGGCAGTCATCGCTACAGCTGAAAAGGGGAAAGATTTTGTAGTGATCGGACCACCTGGAACGGGTAAAAGTCAAACCATTGGTAATTTGATTGCACATTTTTTGGGTAAAGGTAAAACTGTACTTTTTGTATCCGAAAAAACAGCTGCTTTAGATGTTGTATATCGTCGTTTAGAACAATTGGGTTTGAATCGATTTTGCTTAGCATTGCATTCAAATAAAGCAAGAAAAACAGAAGTTTTGGAACAGCTTAGGTCTTCTTGGGAACCCTTCACGAAGGGATCAAAATCAGATTGGGAGAAAGAAGCTGAACGATTAAAAAAACTGAGAGATCGTCTTAATCTTTTTGTGGATCGCCTTCATATACCTAGAAGAAATGGAATGACCGCCCATTACGCGATGGGAGTAAAAATTCGCGATGAAGCACTTGCAACAAAAGTAAAACTTAGTTGGGAAAATTCAGAAGCTCATGATGAATCGCAATTGGAGCTGCTTCGTGATGTAGTGGATAAGCTGCGTGTTCAAGCTGAAACAATTGGACATTTAACCAATAACCCACTTCATTTGGTAGAGACTGCAAATTGGTCGCCCCAATGGGAAGCTGAGGTTACCTCAATGGCGGGAGACCTGATAAATAGGGTTACCGAAACTAAAACAGCACTTCATCATATACTCAATACGTTAAAAATAAATTTACCTGATTCTTCTAGCCAAAGGTTAAAAGGCCTTAAAAAGCTGGCTAGGGTGTTGCAAAAAGCCTATCGAGGTGAGGCTGGCTTCGCCTTGCTATCAGATGGCAGTGATTACATTGAGGGACTTGAGAAAGCTGTTAATCATCTTCGCCGCTTTGCAGACTCCCAGGCATTGTTGAGTTGCAGCTATCAAAAAGAAGCTTGGCGGCAGATTGATGGTGAGGAAATTGAACAGGACTGGAATTATGCTATTGAGCAATGGTGGCCGAAATCCTTACTTTTAAAAAGACGTGTAATTAAGAAATTAAAACGTAATGGCGCTAAAGGTAAACCAAACCCTTATCAAGATGCCGCCATATTGGCTCAGATGCGAACCGAAGGGAACGCAATCGAAAAATTAGACAAACAATTAAACTCTTTAAAACTATGGCAAGGGCTTGAGACTGACCCTGAAGAGGCGGTTGCCTTAAAAGACTTGGGTGTTGAGACTCGTTCAGCTGTTGGGATGTTGACTGACGACATCAATGAGCTTGCTCAATTACGAATAAATGTTCGTGATCTGATGACAGAAACCAATGACTTTCTGGCACCAGATGCTCCAATAGGTCGAGCTTGCCAAGAATTTTTATCCACCTATACCCAATTACAAACACTATTAGATGATTTTCAACAAAAGACTGGGAGTGATATCAATAATATCTTCGGTTCGAGCGTTGATTTACTGAGTGATATAGAGAGCGAAGCTGTAAATTTGCAGTTACGTCGACAAGAACTCAGAAACTGGTGTACATGGCGCTTACGCCGCAATGAAGCAATAGAATTAGGTCTTGAATCGTTAGTTAAGGCAATTGATTGTGGCGATATCTCAGCTGATGAGATTAATCAAACTTTTGAAGCTGCTTACTGTGCTTGGTGGTCAGGTGCTTTAATTGGTGAAGATGAAATTCTGCGAGAGTTCTCATCTGCAGAGCATGATGCCGATATTCAGCATTTTCGCACGATTGATGAAAGTTTCCAGAATTTGACTGCTAAGTATATCGAAGCAAAGTTGGCTGGTAATTTACCGGGTGCTGATAATGTTACCAAGAACTCGGATTGGGGTTTATTGAGAAGAGAGTTACAAAAGAAATCGAGACATAAATCGGTTAGAACATTAATAGAAGAAATTCCAGGTGTTTTAAATACACTTGCACCGTGCATGATGATGTCGCCATTATCAGTCGCCCAATATCTTCCAACAGATCAAGATTTATTTGATGTGGTCATTTTTGACGAAGCTTCGCAAATTACGGTATGGGATGCCGTTGGAGCGATTGCCAGAGGGAAACAGGTTATTGTGGCGGGAGATCCCAAGCAGATGCCACCAACCAGCTTTTTTGCAAGAAAGGACGAAGATCCTGATGGGGATGCGGAATATGAGCCGGATTTAGAAAGTATTCTAGATGAGATGTTGGGAGCAAGTATTCCCAAGTTAACGCTGAATCTGCATTATCGTTCACGTCGAGAGGGTCTGATTGCATTCTCGAACCACAATTATTACCACAATGAACTAATTACCTTTCCTGCGCCACTTAACCCTGATAAGAGTGTCACTTTGGTCAGTCCTGAAGGTACATATGCGCGTGGCGGGGCAAGACATAATGAAGGCGAAGCAAAAGCTGTCGTTGCTGAAATTATTAGACGTTTAACCAGTAAAGATAAAACACTGCAAGAACAATCAATAGGTGTGGTTACTTTCAATACTGAACAGCAATCATTGATAGAAAATCTTTTAGACAAAGAGCGGGCTAGATATCCAGAGCTGGAGAGGTTTTTTAGCAATGAAACAATGATCGAGCCAGTTTTTGTTAAGAATCTCGAAACAGTCCAAGGTGATGAACGAGATGTCATTTTATTCAGCGTGACCTATGGCCGGGATAAAGCAGGTCATATAACGATGAATTTTGGTCCATTAAATCGTGAAGGTGGTGAGCGAAGATTAAATGTTGCCTTGACTCGTGCCAGGACAGAAATGATGGTTTTTTCCACACTAAACCATGAAGATATTAATTTAAATTCGACTAAATCAAGAGGCGTTAGAGATTTAAAACACTTCCTGCAATATGCTGAGAGAGGTCCCTCAGAATTAGGTGCAGCTATTCACGGATCATTGGGGGACTTTGAATCACCTTTTGAATCTGCGGTAGCCATAGCACTCAGAGAAAAAGGCTGGGAGATTCATCCACAGATCGGCGTTTCAGCGTTTCGCATTGACTTAGGTATTGTGCATCCAGAAATACCAGGTGTTTATTTAGCTGGAATTGAATGTGATGGGGCAATGTACCACAGCTCAGCATTTGCCAGAGAGCGAGATAAAATTCGTCAAAGTGTTCTAGAGGGCTTAGGCTGGACTTTAATCAGAATTTGGTCAACAGACTGGTGGACACATAAGCATGCCGCTATAAACCTGGTACATGAATCGCTTTTATCCTTGCTGCAGAAAGATAAATCCAAAAGAGTGTCTGCAGTTGATTTCTCGGATGAGCATAAAGAAGTAAAAATAGAAGATGAGTATATTGTTCAAGGGCTAACGGATGTTCAGTATGATGATGAAATTGCTATCGAGGAATCTGAACTCGATATGATTTCTGAAGTAATACCTGAAACATTTATCGACACTGATCTAATTTACCGGCCCACAAACTTTCAAGCAGGGCAATTTGTAGCTTCGTCCACTGCTTTTTATAGCGAACCATACACAAATCGCTTAGCTGAAATGATTAAGTTTGTCATAGATTCCGAAGGCCCTATTCACGAGACGATTCTTGCTGAACGTATATCTGACCTACATGATTTCGCTGACCTTACGGATCAATGCCAGACTCGCGTTAATTATCTTGCGAGAAAGTATCGAGACTCAGTTCATGAATTAACTGGAGAGTTCTTTTGGCCACGAGGCAGTGATCCTGAGAAAGATGCGCCCGCACGATATAAGGGGCGAGAGGGGAAGTTGCGTAAATTGGAATTTACATCTCTAGCGGAAATAAAACGGATAATTTCTTCACCAGTTGCTGAACTTAAAGATTTTAGATTGGATAAAGTCTTTGATTTGGAAAGTAAGAATAGCGATGCTTACGATGAAATGTCTCTTAAGCGCTTAAACGAAGCGCGCCAAAGTTAGCCGATCAAATTTTAAGAATCAGATTCTTAATACTAACGACAAAATACTTAAATTTTAGGAAAAAGATGGCCATTAAGAAAAACGCACTGTATTCATCACTCTGGGCAAGTTGCGACGAATTGCGTGGTGGAATGGATGCTTCACAGTACAAGGATTACGTGCTGACGATGTTGTTCATGAAATATGTGTCGGATAAAGCCAAATCAAGCCCCTATTCGATGATCGAGGTACCTCAGGGGGGTAGCTATGACGATATGGTTGCCCTAAAAGGTAATAAGGAAATCGGTGACAGGATCAACAAAATCATTGCTGCGCTGGCGGAGAAAAATGATTTAAAGGGCGTCATCGACGTCGCTGACTTTAACGATGAGGACAAGCTGGGCAAAGGTAAAGAAATGCAAGATCGGCTTTCTAAGCTGGTCGGTATTTTTGAAGGCCTCAACCTGACAGGCAATCGTGCAGATGGAGATGACTTGCTGGGTGATGCATACGAATACCTTATGCGTCACTTCGCTACCGAATCAGGCAAAAGCAAAGGTCAGTTTTACACACCTTCCGAGGTGTCACGAATACTGGCAAAAGTACTAGGGATCAATAACGATACCCCGCAGGATGCTACCGTATACGATCCCACATGTGGCTCTGGCTCACTGCTTTTAAAAGTGAGTGATGAAGCACCACGTGGTTTGTCCATTTTCGGTCAAGAAATGGATAACGCGACTAGTGCATTGTCTCGTATGAACATGATCCTGCATGATAATGTCACGGCAAAAATTTGGAAGGGCAACACCCTGTCAGAGCCTCAATGGAAAGAAGCAAACGGCAAACTGAAAACCTTTGATTTTGCCGTAGCTAATCCGCCTTTTTCTAATAAGAACTGGACCAGTGGCATAAATCCCGAAGAGGATGAGTTTGATCGTTTTAACTGGGGTATCCCGCCTGAGAAGAACGGCGACTATGCTTTTTTACTGCACATCATCAAATCACTGAAAAGCAACGGTAAAGGTGCAGTCATCCTACCCCACGGCGTATTGTTCCGTGGCAATGCCGAAGCACGCATCCGTGAAAACCTGATCAAACAGGGCTACATAAAAGGCATTATCGGTCTGCCTGCCAACCTGTTTTATGGCACGGGCATTCCAGCCTGTATTGTCGTCATTGATAAAGAACATGCCCATGCTCGAACAGGTATCTTTATGGTCAATGCCAGCCAAGGGTTTATCAAAGACGGCAACAAAAACCGTTTACGCAGTCAAGACATCCATAAAATCGTCGATGTTTTTACCAAGCAACTGGAACTGGAACGCTATAGCCGAATGGTGCCAGTCAGTGAGATTGTCGCTAACGATTATAACCTCAATATCCCGCGTTATATCGATGCTAGTGAGCCGGAGGATCTACATGATTTGAGTGCTCACCTTATGGGAGGCATCCCGAACCGTGATATCGATGAACTGGCTGATTACTGGCGCGTTTTTCCTGCCATGCGTGATCTATTATTCGCCCCAGACCGGGATGGCTATAGCCGTGCGCTGGTCGAGGAATCACAGGTCAAAAGCACTATTCTTAATCATCCAGAATTTGTTGCCTTTGCCGAGCGCAGCTTGCAACCTTTCACCGCCTGGGCCGCTAATGCCAAACTCAGGGAAATTAAGATTGGCGACCATCCCAAAACTTTAATCAAGGAATTATCAGAAAACTTGCTTGAGCGATACAACGCCAGCGATCTGCTGAGCAAATATGATATCTACCAGATCCTCATGGATTACTGGGCCGATACCATGCAGGACGATGTCTATGTGCTGGCGCAGGATGGATGGGAAGCAGCAAAACAACTACGAGAAATACTTCCAGAAAAGAAAGGTAATAAAACTGTTTGGAAAGAAACTCATGATATTGAAATTAACAAAAAGCGATATAAAGCCGAGCTGATCCCGCCGATGTTACTGAAACAGCGTTTCTTTGCTGCTGAACTGGAACAACTTGTCGAATTGCAGGCGCAACTCGACGGTGCTAGTCAGGCACTGGAAAGCTACTTGGAAGAGCACTCTGGCGAAGACGGTCTTCTCAGTGAAGCCCTGAACGACAAGGACAAAGTCACCAAGGCCACTCTCGCCGCCCAATTGAAACTGGTGACTGACACGGAAGAAAAAGTCGCGCTCAAAGAGGCCAAAAAGCTGTTTGATGCCGAGGCTGCGGCGAAGAAAGCGCTCAAGGAAGCCCAAGACGTGCTGGAGCTGGCTGTATTCAAGCATTACCCGATCCTGACCGAAGACGACATCAAAACATTGATCGTTAATGAAAAGTGGCTGGCCAGCCTGCAAGGCAACATAGAGGCAGAAATCAAGCGCGTGACCCAGCATCTTGCCAATCGAGTCAAGCAGCTGGAGCAGCGTTACGCGCAACCATTGCCGGAATTGTCTGAAAAGGTTGAACAGTTGAGCGACAAGGTCAACGGACATCTTAAAGCGATGGGGCTGGAATGGTGAATAGTAACGAATACATCAACGATGCTAGTGCAGCCTATTTGGTTAATGACAAGCTACTAACAAGCAGTCATTCCTGCAAAGGCGGGGAGCCAGTACAAGTGGGTTTCAAGTGGACTGAAAGTGGAATGATTCCTGAGGATTGGAATTGTCAGGCCTTTGGTGATGTTCTGACTATCAAGCATGGAAAAAACCAGAAATTGGTTGAATGTGCAGATGGTCTTTATCCAATATTGGCGTCTGGAGGTGAAATAGGTCGGGCATCTTCATACCTGTATAACAAACCATCAGTTCTGATTGGACGCAAAGGTACCATTGATAAACCAAGATTTATCGATTGTCCTTTTTGGACAGTTGATACACTTTTTTACTCAGAAATTAAGCCAAAAGCTGAACCGAAGTATGTTTATTATCAATTCTGTATGGTCAATTGGCGTGAATACAACGAAGCGTCGGGAGTGCCGAGTCTCAATGCCAGCACAATAGAAAGAGTTCTGTGTGCATTCCCTGCAAAGGCTGAACAAACCGCCATCGTAAACGTACTATCAGATATTGATGAACTCATTAACAGCATAGAACTACTGATTGCCAAGAAGCAAGCCATCAAAACCGCCACTATGCAGCAACTGCTGACCGGCCGCACCCGCCTGCCACAGTTCGCCCATCTTGCGGATGGTATCACCAAAGGCAACAATCACAGCGAACTCGGCGAGACAAATTTGTCAGGAACGAATTTAGATGCCGACATTGGCGGTCCGCTGGAAGTTAGCATAGATAGCCAATGCATTCCGATGAATTGGCTAGAAAGTGAAATAGGTGAATTTGCCCCACTGCAAAGAGGATTTGATTTGCCATCTGGTCAAAGGAATGATGGTAAGTATCCGGTAGTTTATTCGAATGGGATTGCCAATACTCATGATCAATTCCAAGTTAAAGGCCCTGGAGTTGTAACTGGAAGGTCAGGTACCTTAGGTAAAGTCCATTTCGTGGATAGCGATTACTGGCCTCATAATACTTCGCTTTGGGTTACGAAATTTTATAACTCTGATCCAAAGTTTGTATATTTTCTTTTTACTTATATTGGCTTCGAACGATTTGCAAGTGGGTCTGGAGTGCCTACCCTAAATAGGAATGATGCGCACAGTTTCAAAGTTTTGATACCATCGTCTAAAGAAGAACAAATAGCCATCGCAACCATCCTCTCAGATATGATCGAAGAGATCCAAACCCTTGAACAACGTCTATCTAAAACGCGCCAGCTCAAAAGGGGCATGATGCAAGAGTTACTGACTGGCAAAACAAGGTTGTTGTAATGGCAGTAGAAGAAAAAGGACTTTCATCAACAAAGCTTTCAATTTATTCCGATGAAGAACTGATTCAAATTCTCAAAAAGAGCTGGGACTACGATCTTGATCAGCCATTTGTTGTGATTGGACAACTTAAAGCGATCTCAACTATTGACCTTAATACCTTTTATATACTTGAAAACTTAAAAAGCATTAACGATGGCCAGTCGCTTTTTTATCCCATAGAAAGCGAAGATATCCATCACACCATTTATGTTGGCACGTTAAAAGTCACTAATATGGGCTGGCAGCCTTCTGTTGGGCTGTGGATCAAAACAAAGGTTGTGCTGTCACCTGAGAAAGAGCGTATTAAACATAATAACCCGTATGCTTTAAAAGCCATCGATGGCGGTGTTCAACCTCTAAAGGCCTTACCGAAAGAGTTAGATAATCCAGAGTTTGTTATTGATGGACAGCCCTATATTGAAAAATGGGTTATCGACTTTTATCGAGATAAGAATCAAGAGCATATCCAAAAAGAAAGCGATAAGTTAAGCGCTAAACTGCAACAAGAGCGGTCAAGTGAAGAAAATCACGTTACGGCGCTTCGAGATGAGGCGGGTAGCCTAACTGAACAAGTCGCTAATCAAACAGAAGCCCTTGAAAATACGACTGAAAAGTTGAGGTTAACCCGTGACCAACACACTGAGGCTGAAGCAACATTTCAGCAGCAGAAAATTCAGATGGAGCGTCAATTGAACAAACTGAATCAATTCATTGAGCAAAAAGCACAGATGCTTGTAGACCTAGATCTGATTTCTCTGGCTGATGCAAATTTGTTGATGGGCAAGCCACCAGAAGAGACATATGTCAGAGGACATAAATTTTCTGAGGTATTTGGTAGCGACTTTGTTAATGCTATTAGTTACATTCAAACGTATCTGATGAATCTAAATATTGTTTATCGGAGAAAGGTGCTTGAAGATTTTTTTGCACTGATCTCAACACATGACTTAATTGTACTTGCGGGGGATTCAGGTTCTGGTAAAACCAATTTGGTGAAGTCATTCGCAGAAGCCCTAGGTGGCAAGGCCGTTATTGTCCCTGTGAAACCAAACTGGACAAGCGCTGAAGATTTATTAGGCTATTACAATCCTTTAGAAAAAAAGTATCTTACAACGCCATTTTTGGATGCACTTTTTGAGGCGGCTCGTAATCCGGATATTCCCTATTTTATTTGCCTGGATGAAATGAATCTGGCTCGTGTTGAGTATTACTTTGCCGATTTTCTTAGTTTGCTCGAAGAGCGCGGTGAGCCGCCAGAAATTCCTCTTTATTCAGAATCAGAATCAGAGCATTTGATCAGTGAAGCTCGAAACTTTTTATCGCTGATCGATGTAGCAAAAGACAAACTAGACAAAGGCGATCTGGTCACTTTCCTTGACCTATTACGTGATGAGGAAATGAATGCTAAGTTGCAAGAGCTTTGTGGTTTTGGCGAAGGTGATTCGTTACTCAAATATCATGCATATTTAAGACAGTTGATGGGAAGCTACGTTAATAGTCCATCAACACTGAAGTTACCAGTAAATGTCAGAATCATTGGCACTGTAAATGTCGATGAAACAACGCATTATCTTTCACCGAAGATCTTGGACCGTGTGCATATTATGCGCTTTACTAGTCCACTGTTAGATGATTGGACTGAGGCAGAAGCAGAGGTTGAACAATTTGATCTTGATATGAGTTTGCCGATCCATTTCGATATTGAGTCACTTGGACAACGCACTCATTACCCTAAATTTGATCGTCATCATCCTTTAGCGGAAACATTGATAAAGATTGCTCGTGACTATTTAGAACCGCTTGGCATAGAGTTTGGCCTTCGGACTGTCCGGCAGGCGCTACTTTACAATGAGGCAATGCAGAAATTCGAGGTACATGAAGATTTCATATTGAATAATATTGTTTTGCATAAAATCTTGCCCAAGCTGATGCTTGATGGTGAGAAAACAGTTGGTGGTGAAGTTGCGCGAAAAGATGTGTTGATTGCTTTGAGAGATTTTCTAGCAGACAAATTATCGGAGCTTGATGCCGAAGGGGCTAGTTCCTGTATTGAAGAGTTGGATCGCGTCATCGTGAATGCTAAGTCAAACGACTGGGTTGTTAATTATTGGTCACGATGATGTTACCTGTTGAGATCAGGTATCTAAATATTGTCTGGAGTGACCCCGAGACAGTTATAAAGCTTGAAACCAGTTATCATCCTTTGAAGCTTGAGAGTATCGCTGATGGATGGTGGGTTGAAACGATTACTTTTCCAAAAGTACATCATTACATAGGTGTATGTATAAATGAGGGTGGCTTGATCCATTCGCCATATTTTCTTTTGGCGGGTGGACAGAAAGAAGTCTTAATGCCATTGAAAGTGCCTGGGACAGATAAGGTTTGGTGGATACAGAATGGCCAATGGCATGAAGAAAGTAAACGCTATCTTTGTGAGTTATATCGTACAACTGGTCGTGTTGACCTAATTGTTCAGAATCAGCGTTTAACTATTGAAAATAATACCTCGAGCTTTTCAGTTACTGAGCTTGAATACTACCTGGCAGATTTCAAGAACAGCCTATGGATGCTTATTCTAGATAACAATAGTGTGGCGAAAGCCGGTGTATTAAAAGAAACCCCAAATGTTTTCAGCCAGGATGTGCTCCATTTATTTCATTGTTTTATTGATAGTGTTGAGAAGATTGTTCAGTTACCGGGAATGATTTTGTCTGAAACACAGGGAAAATTACCAAAACGTTCGGTTAAACCTGTTCCCAGAACTTTTCGAGAGTATGCAATACGACCAAACCAACGTCAGTTAACAAGCCGTAAATTTGAAGAAAGCTTCGATACCCCTGAGAATCGTTTCATCTACTACACAGTAAAGCGTGTACTTTATTTGCTTAGAAGTCTGGGAAGACTGTCTCTTGCACAAAATGAATATTTTCATAGGAGAGTGATCCAAGAAAAGGCTTGGATTGCAGAGTTTGGGGACAAGAATACTAAGAAAGTCGACTCCAAAGTTTATGATAATGAAATAGTCAAATTGGCTACTGACTTAAAGACATTTGAGAATGAAATATCAACAAGACTAATAAGCGGTTCACAGTATCAGAGTGACAATACAATAGGTGAACATGGTACCTATAAAGTGATGCTCGGCGGACTTTATGGATACTCAACGTCAAGGTTTTTTGTAGAACAGCTGGACGGCGAAAATTTTCGTCAAAAACATGGGTACTACTTGGTTATTAATTTCTTATCAGCTGAAGACTTATCCACAATAAAGACTTCCTTGCAAAATACTGAGCTGGAAATTACAGGTTGGTATGAAAAGGCAAAAAAAACTAACTCCAAGGAAGAAACCTACTTTGAGCTTAATTATCTTGAGGTCAGTTCAATTTTGATTGTTACCCATCCCCTTAAAGTTGAGCTTGATAGATTAAAGAAGGGCCGAGGCGAACTGGAACTTAAGGGTTGGATCGCGCCATTAACCAGAGATGAGCTTCGGGATTTGAGCGTTGAGACGGAGATGGCGAGCCAAAGAATAAATTTATATGAAACTCTTAATCAGGAATTGTCAGGATTTTTAATAGCTACTCCAAAATTACAAAGACGTTTACAGAAATTAGCTTTATTTTTCAAAGCGAATAAGGTTAAGGTCAGAGAGACCTGCCCGAATACCATGGTGTTCATTCAAAATCCTTCTTATGCTGGAGCCAAGAGCCATTTTAAGCGCATATCGTCACTGAATGGATTGGATGAGTCGATACTGAACTCATTGATGTTAATTGATGATATCGGCCTTGTGAATGTTGCCAATCTCTACGAGAAGTGGTGCCTTTTACAAATTATCAAAGTATTAAACCAAGTCTATCGGTTCGAAATTACGTCTAGTTGGCAATCAACATTGATCAATGCCGTATTAGAAGGTGACAAAGATATTGAGTTTCAACTACTAGCCCCTAACCGTCAGCAACGAATTGTGTTGACCTATGAAAAAACACTAGCATCAGGAAAACGGCCCGATTTTGTAATCGATTTATTTTTCAAAAGCTATAGCAAAGATAGTAAAGGGATATGGATTATTGATGGTGAGCAAAATAAAAGGCTGGTTCTCGATGCGAAGTTTCGCGGTAACGTTAGAGAGACTGATATCGATAATTTGGTTTCTGAGCTGTATACAACAAAAAACTACAGTGAAGATGAAAACAATCAAGTATTTATAATTCATTCAAGCCAGAACAACATTGAAAACCGTACCTCACCTTTAAGTTGGGGTACGCAATGTGATTATGGACAGAGTAATGAAGCTCATCATCGTTACGGTAGTGTTTTTCTAAGCCCAACATTAAAGCATGGCATCACTTTTGATCATTTGCAGCGACTTATGGGAATGTTTCTACAGAGAAATAACGCTCTTCTCCAAAATGAAGAATCTAGCTTTAGTTATTGGCATAATTCCGTTTGTATAGGTTGTGGCAATGAAAGCCATGAAACTCTGATAGCTGAGTTTGAGCCAACTAAAGCTGGCAGTGAACGGTGGATTATTAGTTGTGCTGTTTGTAGCCTGAGAACAATAAAAACAATTTGCTATCACTGCCATACAGATCTTTATAAAAATGGCTCCAAATGGACTTACCATAGGACAAGGGCTGAGCAGACATCTAATGTCGTTTGTCCTGAATGTGAGAAATTTTTGTAGTGTGGTGGATTTATGGCTTTATTCAACAGCCTAGAAAATGGGTTTGACATTACCAGATTCCATCTACTTTACCGAATTACTGAAAAGCATCATTAAATTAAGATTTAACAAGGAAGATTAATGGATCAAACTAACGAGCTTTCCCTTAGGCCAATAAAGGATTTGCTGGAAGAATCATTTTTCATACCAGCATATCAGCGTGGCTATCGATGGACAAAACGACAAGTTGAAGATCTCTTAGATGATATATATGAATTTAGTAATAAAGAATTTATCTCTAAGGATGAGTTTTACTGTCTTCAGCCAATTGTAGTTAAAAACAGAGGAGAGACATGGGAACTTGTAGATGGACAACAACGGCTGACTACTATTTATTTGATTTTAAAGTTTTTTAACAATCGGTTTGCTGATGACTTCCAAAAAAAGCTATATGTAATCGAATATGAAACTCGGTCTGATAGCAGGGAATATCTCGATAGTTTAGATCCAGACAAAAAATCTAAAAACATTGATTTTCATCATATCTATGAGGCTTACGAAGTTATAAAAATATGGTTTCAAGACAAATTTAATCGCATTAACGATATTGAGTCTGTTTTTCTGAACAGAGTTCAAATAATCTGGTACGACGTAAGAGAACATATCAATCCAGTGGAGGTGTTTTCTAGGCTAAATATTGGCAAGATTCCACTAACAAATGCTGAGTTAGTTAAGGCTTTGATCCTTCGAGGAAGTAACTTTAAAAACGACGGTGAAAAAGTTCAACAGTTAAAACAATTCAAGATCGCCCATGAGTGGGATGAAATCGAAAAACAATTACAAGATGATAGTTTCTGGTTTTTTATCTCAAATAAGCCTGCTGAGGCAAACAGAATCGAATTTATCTTAAGGCTTTTATCTGATGAGCTATGCGATGAGCCGAGACTTAAATACGATACAAACTATATTTTTCTCGTTTTTAACGAACGAATTTCAATACAGAAAGATGATGCTGAAAGTCTTTGGCTAAAAATCAAAAAATACTATATGAGACTTTATGAGTGGTATACAGATAGATACTCGTATCACCTAATCGGTTATTTAATTTCTCAAGGTGTTGAGGTTTCTCAAATTAAGAAAGCGGTTCTAGCATGTAGTACTAAATCTGAATTTCATTCTGAACTTAAAGCAAAAGTTTTCAAACAGTTATTTCCCTCAGTCAACCTTTCCACAATTAAAGATGATGATTTATACGAAATAATTGAAGAGCCGTTGAACGAGTTGAGTTATGAATCATTGAGTTCACAAAGACAAATACGAGCAGTTTTGCTTTTTTTCAACGTCGCAACATTACAAGCCAGCGAAACTTCAATATTTCGTTTCCCATATGATCAGTTTAAAAAAGAAAATTGGGATATCGAACATGTTCGATCTGTATGTTCTGAGATGCCTGGCCGGTCAGATGAACAAAAAAAATGGCTGTCAAATGTATATGACTTTGCGAAAGATTCGTCTGAAAAGGATGTAATTTTAATTTGTGAGGAAATACATAAATTGCTGGAGGCAGATAGCTTTGAACTAAAAGACTTTGAAAATTTGTATGAAAGCATAATTGCTTTTTATGACCCAGATCAAAACTATGAAGTAGATCATTCAATTGGAAATCTAACGCTTCTGGATGCAGGAACAAACCGAAGTTATAAAAATGCTATTTTTCCCATAAAAAGACAACGCATCCTTGATTTGGATAAGTCGGGCACATTTGTTCCACTCTGCACAAAAAATCTTTTCCTAAAGTATTTCAGTAAACAAATCGACACTATGCTGGTATGGAGTATAAGTGATAGTAAAGCCCATCAATATGCCATACAAAACTCAATTTATGAGTTTTTCAAGAAAAATGGAGTTGCTTGATGATTCGTGGAAAAAGTTTAACTTTCGTATCTTTATTCGAAATGATAGATCGTGTCGAAATTCCTATAGTTCAGCGTGACTATGCCCAGGGGAGAGAATCTGCAAATGAAGTACGAGAGCAATTTATTGAGTCATTGAAAGAGGCTTTGATGGCGGAAATCTCAGAAGCATGGGAGCCTCTGGATCTTGATTTTATATATGGTAATTTTGAGTCAGGCTCAGAAAATATTTTTTTAGTACTAGATGGCCAGCAACGCTTAACCACTTTATTTTTGCTTCATTGGTATCTTTCTTTGAATGATGGTCTGCATGATGACTTTTTGCGGCGATGGGTTGTTGGTGAGAAATCTAAGTTCACCTACGCGACCAGACCTAGTTCATCAGAGTTTTTTTCAGCTCTTGCGCTAAATAAAATAGAGTCTTCACATAACGAATCAATGTCATTAAGTAAAAAAATAATTGATGCTCATTGGTTTTTCCTTTCATGGCTCTACGATCCAACAATCAAGTCCTGTCTTGTTATGTTGGATGCGATTGAACGTTCTTTCTCTAACTACAGAGGTCTTTATAAACGATTGCTTGATTCAGAAAAGCCTCCAATAACTTTCCAATATCTAAATTTAGAAGACTTTGGTTTGTCCGATGAACTATATATAAAAATGAATGCTCGAGGTATAGCGTTATCAGATTTCGAAAATTTTAAAGCATGGTTATTCGGATACATACGGGACTATAAAGAAGCTCAAAGCTTTGAAAGCGCGATGGACAGAGAATGGACCGATATATTTTGGATGTTGAGTAGTCATGACACAAAGAGTTTCGACACTTTGTTTTTAAGCTTTTTCCATCTCATGGCGCTTTATGAAGCGTGTGAGCGAGAAGAGAGTCTTTCTCATTTAAAGCAAAATAATTTTAATTGGATACGTGAGCTTCGCCAAGGAGGCGACCATATATCTGTGAGAAAATTTAAGCAACAAGGCTCTTTCAGTGCTCCCTTGATATCACGTATTTTTAAGTTAATGCAATGTCTGGAGAAGCCTGAGGCTGATAATTTAAGACGCTTATTAAAAAATGTTTTATCCGATTCAGGATATGTTAACCAAGCAAAGTTTTATTCTTTAATATTATTTATTAACCAAACTGAGGCTCCAGACCCAGCTAGTAGACTTTTTATCGAAAGATTGAAGCGTTGGAGCCGTTTAACCAATAATCTCATTAATAACTCACGAATTGATGAGCTGGTCCCGTTCGTTGCAGCAATTCGATCTTTAAAACAATTATCAATCATTTGTGATGATGTCTATAACAAGCTCAGTAACATGGAGCCATCAGAGATTTCATTTTTTCGGGAACAAGGGGGGGAGGAAATTACAAAAGCTAAGCTTATCCTTCAAGATCCAATATGGGAACCTTTGTTATTTGAATTTGAGCAACATGAATACTTAAAAGGCAAGGTGGGATTTCTGCTGAACTATTCTAAAAATGAAGATGGTATTTATGATCAAGATATATTCAGGGCTTATGCTCTCAAAGCGAGTTCATTATTAGATAAAACAATATTGGAGTCCCCTGACTTTCTTTTGCAAAGAGCACTATTATCTGTGGGTGATTATATGCTTGAACAAAGTGCAAACAGATATTCATTTGGACTACCTAACAACACTCTATATCGTGAAAGAAATGAAAATTGGCTGAAAATTGTAGAAAAGCGATGTTTTAAAGAGCTACTTGATTTAATTCATGGTGATGTTTTTTCAAGTCTAAATAAGATTATTTCAGAAACTAAAATCGATGGTTGGCGAAGGCTTTTCGTGAATTATCCGCAAGCCATAGCATACTGCGGTAATAGACTGATTTACCGTGCGGGAAGTTATGTCTTATTGATGAGTAAAACAAGACTCTCAGGTTTTCATTCTGAACTTCGTACGTATTGTCTTTACATTCAGCTTCGCAAGGAAATAGAAGAAAACAGAGTGCCCACATATCTGAAAAACATTAAATATTCACCAGTTTATGATGACTCGTCCCCCAGCCTAAAAATTACTTGCTCTGATAATGTGAGTTACAAGATTGAGTATAAAAACGATGTTTTTTATGTGTATACAGTGAATATACAGACGGAAACATGTAACCATCTGCTAGATTACCTAAGCTCTATTTTGTTAGATAAGCAATACGAGGCTTTAATGGCGCCAGATCATGACTCATCAAGCATATTACGGATTTAGTTTACATATTGATGGGTGTTTACAAAATTTTGATGATTAGAGGTTCCATCAAATTATTTATTAGTATCAAGTCATTGATATTTCAAGAACTATCAATGACTTTATGAGATTTGGATGGTTTATATGAGTGATGTCGGCCAGCGTGAAAGGATGACGCAACAACGGATTGTGTCTTTATTTACCAACGAGCTTGGATGGAACTATCTTGGCGATTGGCATGATCGCACCAATAACCGAAATATCGAAATTGAATTACTTAAAACTTGGTTAGGCTCTCGCAGAATCAGTGAAAATTTGATTACAAAAGCTTTGCGTCAGTTGGATCGCGCAGCGGCTTTGGGAGAGGGTAAGAAACCATATTATGCCAACAAGGAAGTCTATCAACTGCTCAGATATGGTGTGCGTGATAAGGAAGGAGCAGGGGAATTAAATCAAACGATATGGCTGATTGATTGGGATAACCCTGAAGCGAATGACTTTGCTGTTGCTGAAGAGGTATCAATCAGTGGAGAAAACAAAAAACGTCCTGACTTGGTTTTGTATGTGAATGGTATTGCACTTGGTGTCATTGAGCTTAAGCGCTCATCAGTATCTGTAGCTGAGGGCATTCGGCAAAATCTCGATAATCAGAAAAAAGACTTCATCAGAAATTTTTTCACCACGATACAACTGGTGATGGCTGGGAACGATACCCAAGGTTTACGATACGGCACGATTGAGACCACAGAGAAGTATTATCTTGAGTGGAAAGAGTCGGACGAGCATCTATATGACTATAAGCTCGACTTTGATGTGAGATGTATATGCAATAAACAACGCTTCTTACAAATTATTCATGACTTTATGGTGTTTGATTCGGGTGTTAAAAAGACCTGTCGGCACAATCAATATTTTGGAGTCGAGGCAGCCAAGCGACATATTGCAATCCGGAAGGGCGGCATTATCTGGCATACGCAGGGTTCTGGTAAAAGTTTGACCATGGTTTGGTTGGCAAAGTGGATTCGGGAGAATATAACTAATGCCCGAGTGTTGATCATTACCGATCGAACCGAGCTTGACGAGCAGATTGAAAAAGTTTTTACAGGTGTTGACGAAGACATTTATCGAACTAACTCGGGTGCAGATTTGCTAGCAACGCTGAACCAGGCAAACCCTTGGTTAATCGGCTCGCTAGTTCATAAGTTTGGCCGAAATGGTGAAGATGATAATAATGCAACGGATGACTTCATTGCAGAAATTCGCTCAAAATTGCCCAACGATTTCAAAGCAAAAGGTGATTTATTTATTTTCGTCGATGAATGCCACCGCACTCAGTCCGGTAAATTGCATGAAGCGATGAAGCATATCCTGCCAGAAGCCATGTTTATTGGTTTTACTGGAACGCCTTTGATGAAAAAGGACAAGCAGAAGTCCATAGAAATTTTTGGTCCGTATATCCATACATATAAGTTTAACGAAGCGGTAGCTGATGGAGTTGTATTGGACCTGCGATATGAAGCTAGGGACATTGATCAGCAGATCAAATCCCAAAAACATATTGATGATTGGTTTGATACTAAAACTAAAGGGTTATCACGACTTGGTCGTAATCAGTTGAAGCAAAAGTGGGGATCAATGCAGAAGCTGTTATCAAGTCGTTCTAGGCTCGAACAGATCGCTGCAGATATTCTGATGGATATGGACCGAAAGCCACGACTTGCTGATGGTCATGGCAACGCTATATTGGTCTGTGCCAGTGTCTATCAGGCCTGCAAAATTTATGAAATGTTTACTGATTCAAGTCTTGCTGGAAAATGTGCGATCGTTACAAGTTATCAGCCTAACGCCTCAGAAATTAAAGGTGAGGAAACAGGGGAAGGTCGTACAGAAAAACTGGAAAAATACGGGATCTACCGAAAAATGTTGGCGGACTATTTTGAACAGTCCGAAGAGGATGCCTCTAAGCGAGTTGAAGAGTTTGAGAAGCTTGTAAAGCAGCAATTCATTAAAGAGCCTGGACAAATGCGTTTGCTTATTGTTGTTGATAAGCTTCTGACCGGTTTTGATGCTCCATCTGCAACCTATCTTTACATAGACAAGCAGATGTCTGATCACAGTCTCTTCCAAGCAATATGTCGTGTTAATAGGTTAGACGGGGAAGATAAACAATATGGGTATATTGTTGATTACAAGGATTTATTCAAATCATTAGATAAAGCTATTCAAGACTACACTGCTGAAGCGTTTGACGCCTACGATACGGATGATGTTGAGGGATTGCTGAAGAATCGCTTGACGGAGGCTCGTAGTGATTTAGATACTGCTTTGGAACAAGTCAGAATGCTTTGTGAGCCAATTAAATCACCACGCAAGCAGATAGACTACCAGCATTATTTTTGTGGCATTTCAGGTGAAAGTGAAGCTGATTCAATCGAAAAAGAACCTCTGCGATTAGTGCTTTATCAATCTGTGGCAAAGCTTATCCGAGCCTATACCAACATAGCTAATGAGATGCAGGCCGCTGGGTATACATCAGAACAGGCCCAAGATATCGCTAGTGAAGTGGCTTTCTATTCTAAACTTCGCGACGAAATAAAACTTGCAAGCGGCGATCTGGTTGATATGAAGCTCTATGAGCCTGCTATGCGCCGATTACTGGACTTATATATAGATGCAGACCCAAGTGAGCAGTTAATTGATTTTGATGGAATGGGACTAATTGATTTGGTGGTGGAGAGAGGAGCTGACGGCCTTGAAGAGCTACCTAAGTCCGTTCGAGAAAACGAACCGGCTATGGCTGAAGCAATTGAAAATAATATCCGTAAAACTATCGTTGATGAGAACCCAGTCAATCCTAAGTATTATGAACGTATGTCTGTTCTATTAGATGAGCTGACAGCGTTACGGCGAAAGCAGGCTCTGAGTTATCAGGAGTATCTTGAACAGATCCGTGATCTGGCTAAACGCGTTCAAAAGCCATCAGAAGCAACAGCTTTTGAATATCCAATGAGTATCGATTCAACTGCTAAAAAAGCTCTCTATGATAATTTTGGGAAGGACGAAGTACTGACCACTAAAATTGATACTACTGTTCGTCATACCAAAAAAGCTGATTGGCTTGGTGATCGTTTTAAGGAACGTGAGATTGCTTTGGCGATTCATGAAGAGACCGCCGGTTATGATTTAAATGTGGACGAAGTGATGACATTGGTTAAAGCACAAAAGGAATACCATTGATGCCTCAGGTAACTATTGGCAACCTGGCTGTTGAGCTTAACCGTAAAGACATTAAAAACCTCCACGTTAGCGTTTTACCACCTGATGGAAGGGTAAGGGTCTCTGCACCCTTAGAACTCACTGATATTGCAATAAGAACGGCTGTCGTCCATCGCTTACCTTGGATCAAAAAGCAGCAAAGAAGTTTTGCAGCACAGCGTCGTGAGACTAGCCGGCAAATGGTCAGTGGTGAAAGCCATTTTTTGTGGGGTAGGCGTTATCGTTTAGAAGTTATTGAGCAAGTTGGCAAGCATGAAATAGTTTTAAGTGGTGCCAAACTCAAGATGTTTATCACGCCTGGGACAAACGAAAAAGTACGACTAGCATTACTTAATCGTTATTACAGACGCGAAGTCAAAATTGCTTTACCTGCATTGATAGAAAAGTGGCAAGAGACACTTGGTACTAAGCCTGTCATCTCATTAGTTCGTAAGATGCGGACTAAGTGGGGCAGCTGCAATATCGATTCTCATCGGATTGTCATTAACTCAGAACTGGCAAAAAAACCAACAGAATGCCTGGACTTTATCGTGTTACATGAAATGGTGCATTTGCTGGAACGACATCATAATGAGCGTTTTAAAGCTCTTATGACACAACACATGCCTAACTGGGAAGAACACAGAGCAGTTCTAAATAACCTTCCCATAGGTCATTGAAACGATATTGATTTCTAACGTTATCTTTGAACATCAAATCTGAAAGAAAAAATTGTAGGTGGTAGTTAGATGAAAAATTTGGATTGACCTGCTCCCCACTTTCTAATCCATAAAAAACTTAGTAATGTTCA
>TARA_R110001599_G_scaffold60003_4_pt1 | contig 27153 bp, 24 predicted proteins | sample TARA_R110001599 | Tara Oceans TARA_R110001599 (sample SAMEA4398360) | marine metagenome | biome: Polar Biome; feature: [MES] marine water layer (ENVO:01000295) within the mesopelagic zone...; material: water (ENVO:00002006), including particulate matter (ENVO:01000060) such as......
TACAGGCAATTGAACCAATACCTCTGCAAGCACTTGGTGACTCACGCTTTTCAAAGCAATTTCAGCATCACGAAGGCGAGCAAAGCTACTATTTATGTCCTCAGTGCTTGAGGCTGGAACTTTCAAGACCTTAACTATTTCACGCCGAGCTCGACGCACTTCGCGGTAAGCGCTGCGCATTTCAGCGCGATGTGCCTCCATCGCAAGTCGCATGGGTTCGGCGAATTCACTCGGCTCATCCCGTAACATTTGCCGAGTTATACCGTGCATTGCCCGTCGATCCTCGCCTTCCATACGATGACCAATCATTAGGCCTATCGCGGCGCCATTCACAATCAGCGAGACTAACAAAGCGATTAAAAGCCCTTTTCTTGATGTCATTGGCTGCCCTCCGCTAACCAGTCACTCACATCGTATGCCATTGAGATTTCCATATAGCTAACATCGGGATCACTAAATTCATCTACATAACCGCCCGCACCAATAACCACACCTAATATGGCCGATGCCATAGCCGAGGCAAAGCTAAGCTTCCAAAAAGGAACATGCTTAGCAAGCTGAGCCGGCGATTGTGCAACTGCCTGCTGCGGCCGCGCGGCGATGGCTTGCAGGCGGCGCTGGAGGCCATCGCTAACAGCCAGTTCTTCCACACCATTTAAATACCGCTGCACGAATTCTGTATCTGCAGAATTTACCTTACGCTGGAGAGCCTGCCAGTCTTGCCGACAGTCATGATTAAGTGCAATAAATAGACCTAGCCAAAACCGCGACCACAAAGGCCATTCACTGCGCTCACTGCCAAAACGCTGTACGGTTTTTGCCAGAAGTTTTTGCGTTATGTTCACGCGCCACCTCCCAAGTTCTGTTTTAACTGGGCTTTGGCTCGCCCCAATTGCGACTCCACGGCCTTAGCCGACAAGCCCATAATTTCTGCGATTTCTTTTACAGGTAAATCGCGATAGAACCGAAACGCCAAAAGTGCGCGGTAGTTCACTGGCAAGCGGCCTAAAGCCTGTATCAAGGTGCCGTCCGTGATATCGCTCAAGTGAGCATTTTCCTGACGTGCCAGTTCTAAACCCGCCTCTTCATCGGCAATTTTCGCGTCAGTCTCAGTTGTTGCCAAGGTTTCATCAAGCACATAACGTTGCTGCACCCGCTGACGAAAATTTATTGCCAGGTTATTTGCTACGCGATAAAGCCAGGTTGTTAGCTTAGCGTCGTCGCGCCACTCTGGCGCGTGCACCCAAAGTCGCTCAAAGACCTCCTGACAAAGGTCCTCAGCATCATCACGGGATAGCACTATGCGATAGGCCACATTGAGTACCAATTTGCTGTGGCGGCTCAGCAAGCTCGCAAAAGCCTGCTGATCGCCTCCGGCTAGCCGGCGCATCAACTCACTGTCATCTATCATTCAGGCAGTGTATTCCATTGCATCATCGCCTTTTAACAGACTAGCCTTTACGCATACCGTGCTTGGCCGCGCGCATTTCTTCACGGGAGATTTCCCCATTACCATCAGCGTCCAGTAGCTTAATTCGCTCCTCAGACTTACTCGCGAATTCCTCAACAGAGATCATACCGTCGCCATTGGTGTCGGCCTTGGCAAAATGCGCCTTGGCTTTTTCGCTACGCATTTTCTCGCGTTTTGCGTCCATTTGGGCCTTTAGTTCAGCTGTTTCGGCTTGCGTTACGTAGCCATCACCATTTAAGTCCATTTTCGCGAATTTGGTTTGGCGCTGTTCGAGCATTTCGGCAGTTGTAACTACGCCGTCGCCATTCAGATCGGGGTTGTGACGATGTTTTTTGCCTTCACCAGCGTGTGCCATCATGGCTACGGAGCTCAACAAAACTGCAGAAAGAATCATTTTAGTATTCATATTTGGTACTCCAAAAGAATTAAGTGGATTGCTACGGCCGTATTGATTAAACACCGCAATCCAAGAAACCCCTCGCTAGGAACACCTCTAATATTCAGAAATCGTCATCAACCCACCCACTGGCCGCTGAAGGGCCAAATTTCAAGGATGAATCGAAAGAAGTTTGATAGCGCAAGGTCAGCGGTAAAATTCAATGCCACTCGGTCACAATGCAATTGTTAAGCCCTGCAATTGCTGACCCCTTCAATATTCAGCACCAGCTTACCAAGCTACGCGAGAGTATATTCGTAACGCCATGCACCAGACTCTAAATAACAACGATTCTTAGCGCCACGCGTATCGGGATCGCTCTTTTCATAGCCAGCATCGCCGGCGTAGAGCATACATACCGTGTCTTTGTGCTTGGTGATCAATGGCGCTATAAAGGGCACCGGCCGCTCTCTGTAGAACTGCTGAGCGGTCGCAACATCGCCGCAACGGTGCAATTCATCTAGTGTCACAACGGTGGGTGGCAATAAAGCAAGCTCGCCCTGCCGATGCTGCTCTAAGAACTCGACCGGACGTGCCCAGCAAAAATCGTCCATCTCTTCGCCATCAACTAGCACCTCAGCCACGTCGTGATTCACCGCGGCAAGATAAAACCACGTTGCGAAGCGTCGGCCCATGTTTGGCGGTGTGGTCCAGTGCGACAAAAATAACAGCGATTCGATGTCCAGCACCAAACCGGATTCTTCCTGAGTTTCACGAATCCCTGCAATGCGCGCCGCGTGTTCATCATCGACAGCAGCTTGATAATCTTCAGGATCAATCCTGCCGCCAGGAAATACCCAGTGACCACCACCCACCTTCAGCTGGCGATGTCGGCGCAGCAGTAAAGTTTCGATGCCTTTTTCACCATCACGAACGATCACAGCGGTCGCCGCCGCGCTTATTTCTGAGCTCATAGCTAACTACCAAACACCATCGAGGGCGCTAATTAAGGTCTGTACTCTTGGAATTATTCTAAAATTATCCGTTAAATCGGCATAGACAATGCTGCCGCTTTCATCAACGATCAACGCTGTCGGCAACACCGTATCGCTACCGTAGCCCAAAATGCCTAGCGGCACGCCATAGTGATGAACAATACCTAGGCGCTTGGCTGCCCGGTTGCCCTCGTCAACACAGATTTGCATCTCAACATCTAATCGCCGCGCCAATTCAGCGCTGCGCTCCGCTGATTGGGGACTGATCAAGACCACCGCAACCCCGCGGCGCTGAATCTCTTGATACTGCTCAGCCAATTCCTGCAGCTGAGACTGGCAAACGGGGCACCAATTACCACGATAAAATATAAAAAGCGTTTTTCGCCCAAGAAAAGCTGAGGACTGTAATTCCTTGTCTTCGATAGACTTGACGGTAAAGTCAGGCAGCTTGCTCCCGATTTTTAATAACGGGTTATCTCTACGATCCAAATCCGAATACCAAAAAATATAAACTAGCACCCCACCTAAGCCCAAAAACAGGCTATAAAACGTCGGCAGCGGCCGCATCTCAATAACCGCTAATACCGTGCCGACAAATGCCGCCACAAAAGGCACTGCAATATAATTAGCGATCCCGGACCAAGGCAAAAAATAGATCACCGCCATAAAGACCACTAAGGGCCCAATCGCAATGCTTACTCCTAACCAGGACAAGCTGAACGAGTTGCTACTCAAATGATATGACGCACTCTGTAGTGTCACGAATATGCACATCAACACGTATGGAATGGCATACCAACGCTTAAATTGGCCGAACAGGGCCTTGATCATTTTTTATTATTCCCATTTTGTACCCAAACACCTCAACTCACGCTATTAAATAAAGGAATTGTGGGTTAGCTTTAGAAAATCATGGCAAACGTGCATTGACCTAAAATTTTTCGCCTAGATTAAAACGGCAATAGCTAAGAAAAACATTAGGACATAGACTTGTAGCGTATTCAAATTAATTAGCAGCTAGTGCAATACGTTAAGGCTACAATTTAAAGCAATAAACGATCAATTTCTTGCAAACACAGGGTGTGGATATAGTTATGGCAAAACTTTCAATCATGGATCTCGCTTTTTTCCTAACCGAAACCGATGCGAGCCCCAAGCATGTCGGCGGGCTACTCATGTTTCGCAAGCCGACTAAAGCCGACGCTGGCTATGTTGAACAAGTTGTTGCCGAGTATGCAGGCAATATTAACGAAATGCGCGCCCCCTTTAACCAGATCATCAAGTTCAGCCGCTTTAGCGCGCCACAATGGCAAGTGGATAATCAGTTCAATATTGAAAACCACGTTTTTTTCCACACCCTTGCAGGCCACGACTTCCGTGAAAGCTTATATGCCGAAGTCAGCGAGCTACACAGCACTCGCCTCGACAAATCCCGCCCCATGTGGGAAATGCATGTATTTCAAGGCATCGACGACCAACGCTTTGCGATATATACCAAGCTCCACCACGCCTACGCCGACGGCGTTACCATGTCCTCATGGCTGGTCAATAGTTTAAGTAAGTCGGCCCGCACAAAATCAGTAACCCCTATCTGGTCAGTTTTGCCACAGAAGCGCTTGCAAAATACTGCCGACAGCATCTCGATCATGAAGGTCCTAACTCAGCTTGGCGGCCGCTACGGTGACTATTTCCGCGCATTCGCCGGTTTATCAAAGCTCAGCACCCAACTGGCACTAGAGTCGCTGCACCTTACCAAAAACGCGGTTGCCGTGCCCTTCAAGGCCAATCCAAACACGCCTCTAACCGGACAGGTCAGTGCAGGCCGCCAAATTGCCACCGCGGCAGTAGACATGGACCGGGTTACCCGACTGCGCAAGCAAACCAGATCAACCCTCAACCATATCGCGCTGACCTGTATCGACGGTGCGCTGCATCGGTATTTACAGGACTGCGAATGCGACATCGACGAGCCGATCACCATCCAAATGCCGGTCAATTTGCGCCGGCGCGGCGATGACAGTCTCGGCAATAAAATTGGTATTGTCCTTGTTGAACTCGCCAGTAAAACCACCGACCCCTACGAGCGTCTGCGTGAAATCGGCTTTACCCTGCGCAATGTCCGCTACCAAATTGACGGGGTACCGCCGGCTTCTGTAATGGCCTATACCGTTTTATTGGGAAGCTTGTCGCTTGTTGGCGAGGCACTTAAATTAGGCAATGTGCTACCACCGCTGGGCAACACCTTAGTGTCGAATGTACCTGGGCCGGCTAAACCTTTGTACCTAAAAGGCGCCAAACTAGAAGAAATGTACCCACTAAGCGCGCTTACACCCAGCAATCATCTCAATATTACGCTATACAGTTATGATGGCCGCTTACAATTTGGCTTAGTTGCCAGTCAGGCAATGCCAAACCTTGATATTCTCAGTGATTACATTCACGATGCATTTGACGATCTCGAAGAGGCGGTATCACCAAGCCGCAGTAAAGTAGAGCAAAAATAATAGCTTTTATGCAGTACCGATTTTAAAAGACCTGGAGATTTATCTATGAGTTATTTTGTTACCGGCGGGACCGGCTTTATTGGTCGTTTTCTTATTGAACGACTCGCCAAGCGCAAAGGCACCATTTATATTTTGGTGCGCCGGAGCTCAAAGCAAAAGTACAAAGACCTACTGCAAAAAACTGGCTTGAGTAGCGACCGCCTAGTCGCCATCAACGGCGATTTATCTAAGCCCAAGTTAGGTATTAGCGCCAAAGACATGGCCACCCTCACCGGGTCCGTTAAGCAGTTTTACCACCTAGCGGCCATCTACGACCTTAAGGCTGACGCCGAGAGTCAGGAAGTTGCCAATATACAGGGCACCAAAAACGCGATTGCGGCAGCAGAAGCCATGTCAGCTAAATGCTTTCACCTGGCCAGTTCAATCGCCGCTGCCGGCATGTATCGCGGCGTGTTCCGCGAAGATATGTTTGAAGAAGCGCGAGGTTTGGACCACGCCTATTTCCGCACCAAGCACGTTTCAGAAGGCTTGGTCCGCAGCGAATGTAAGATTCCCTACCGCATCTATCGTCCTGCAATGGTGGTTGGCGACTCAAAAACTGGGGAAATCGATAAGATCGACGGCCCATACTACTTTTTCAAGCTCCTGCAAAAACTCAGAAATCGCCTGCCACAGTGGTTACCACTGATCGGTATTGAAGGTGGTCAAATGAACATCGTGCCGGTTGACTATGTTGCCGACGCCATGGACTTCCTGTCACACAAAGCTGGCATGGACGGACGCTGCTTTCATTTGGTTAACCCCGAGTCTCAGCAAGTCGGCGAAGTACTTAACATCTTCTCTAAGGCCGCCCACGCACCGCGCTTTGCCATGCGCATTGATATGCGGATGTTTGCCTTTATTCCGGCCTCTATACTGAACCTAGTAAAAGGCTTGCCGCCGGTGCGGCGCATTATCAACGCCGTATTAGCCGACTACGGCATTCCTCGTGACGCTGTCAGCTTCATGAATATGCCCACGCGCTTTGAAACCCGCGACACCCTAAAGGCACTCAAGGGCAGCGGCATCACACCGCCAGCGCTAGAGGATTACGCAGCTAAAATTTGGGACTACTGGGAACGCAACCTAGATCCTGATTTATTTAAAGACCGTTCACTGCGCGGCAATGTCAAAGACAAGGTCATTGTTATTACCGGTGCCTCATCAGGGATTGGTAAAGCCGCATCACTGAAATTGGCCGCTGCTGGCGCCAAGGTTATTTTGGTCGCACGTTCGGTTGAAAAACTCGAAGAGACCCAAAAAGAGATTGCTGAAAAAGGTGGCACGAGCTTTACCTATAGCTGTGACGTATCGGACCTTCAATCTTGCGATAAATTGGTAGCGACCCTGATAGAAAATCACGGCCAAGTTGACGTACTAGTGAACAATGCCGGCCGCTCAATTCGTCGCTCACTTGAACTGACCTTTGACCGATTCCACGATTTTGAGCGTACCATGCAGCTCAATTATTTCGGTGCTATTCGCCTGATCATGGGTTTGGCGCCATCAATGCTGGAACGTAAAGCTGGCCATGTGATAAACATCTCATCAATTGCGGTAATCGTTGGTACCTCACCGCGCTTCTCAGCCTACGCGGCATCTAAGTCGGCACTTGATGCCTTCTCCCGCGCTGCGGCGGCCGAGTTCTCGGATCGCAACATTGCCTTTACTACTATTAATATGCCACTGGTAAGAACACCAATGATCGGGCCCACTTCGATCTACAACTCGGTGCCCACCTTATCGCCAGAGGAAGCGGCAGACATGATTTGCACAGCCATTATCCGCCGTCCCAAGCGTATCGCAACGGGCTTAGGCATAACTGCGCAAGTGCTCAACGCGATCATGCCGAAAGCTGTAGAAATTACTATGAATACAGTATTCCGCACCTTCCCAGACTCCTCGGCGGCTAAAGGCGATGGCGATACAGCAGCACCAGAAGTATCGACTGAGCAAATGGCACTGGCGGCAGTATTGAAAGGAGTTCACGTCTAAATACGCCAAGGCAGTACATTTGAGAATCTAAGGAGGGCTTTGCCCTCCTTTTTTATGCCCTACTGTTTTACTGCGTGCGACGGAAATTTTCAGCCGCCCAATAAACCCCCAGGAAAATAATCAACAAAACGCGTCGCCCCGTACACTGAAAAAAGCGCAATCAGCCATATAATCGGCACTTTTCGACTACGTAGTAGCAACAACCCACCCGCAGCCAGTGATAGCGACATCAGATCCTGGGGCGCATTAATCAATACCGGGTTCACCCACGCTGCCGCCAACATCCCCACCGCGACCGCGTTAACCCCCGCGATAGCAGCCACAATTCGTCCATGCTGAGCAATCTGGCGCCACACCCCACTAACCGCCGTTAGCAATAAAAATCCAGGTAGGAATACCGCAAGCGTCGCAAGAATGGCGCCCCCTACCGCCATATCGGGACGCAGTGCGGCACCTAAATACGATGCAAAAGAAAACATCGGGCCAGGCACTGCTTGCGCCGCCGCGTAGCCTAACAAAAACCGGTCTTTGCTCAAGCCCTCGCCAATAAAGGCTTCCAACAGTGGCAACACCACATGGCCGCCACCAAACACAAAACTACCCGCCTGATAAAAAATCCCAAAGAGGCTATTTGCTACTACGACACTCAATGCCAGTAAACCAACAAAGCTGGCAAGGCAAATCCAGGCGGAGCGGCTTAGTTTAACCCCCTCAATTGCAGGAGCCGGTTGAGTTCGCCATGCCATCCACAGCGCCGCGCCCAATAACAAAGCGAACTGGCGCGCCGGACTCATGGCCAGCGCCAAGGTTAACGCACTAGCAAGACTAATAAATATTGTTGTTGGCTGCAGGCAAAATTGTTTGGCCATACTCCAAATAGCATCCGCAACGACCACCACCGCCAAGAGCTTCAAGCCCGTGATAATACCGTAGGCCCAACTGTCGTAATCAAGCTCACGTTGCCAAACCGCAAGGCCGAGCATCAGCATAAAAGATGGCAAGGTAAAGCCGAGAAACGCCGCAATACCACCGGGAATACCACCGCGCTGACTGCCAATGGCAAAACCAAGCTGGCTAGACGCTGGACCGGGAAGAAACTGACTTAAGGCAAGATGAGCGGCAAAGTCCTGCTCGCTGAGCCACGCTTTTTGCTCAACAAACACGCGCCGAAAATAGCCAATGTGCGCCGCGGGGCCGCCAAAGCTAATACAACCAAGGTAGAGAAAATTGAGGAATATCTGAAAAGTCACGCTTAGACTCTCTGGCAGTGCTCTGAGATAGAGTAGCCAAAGAGTCTAAGGTATTACGCGTAAAGCTTAAACCTTGCCGCGTTTTTCTCTGGTGCCGGTAAGCGTTGGTTTAGCGCCAGCAGGTTTGGCCGCAGCATTTGAAACTCTGGGCTTGGCCTTAACTGGTTTGCGACCGGCTTTATCACCGCTAGGCTTAGCACGCGGTTTGCGAGGACGCTCGCGATCATCAATGGGCATATCTCCACCTTCGTGCACGGAGATATTTAAGGCCTGCCCCGCCACGCGAGTAGTGCGCAAGCACTGAACCACATCCTCTGGCATTTCTTTAGGCAGGTCTACCGTGGTGAATTCTGGGTAAATTGAAATACGTCCAATGTTCGCGCTGTCGATATTCGCTTCATTGGCAATGGCACCAACAATATTACCCGCACTAACACCATGCTGACGACCAACTTCAATACGGTAACGCTGCATGCCAGTATCAGCGCCACGTGAAATACCACCTGGCTTATCACGATTTTTAGGACGATCCGTCATCATCTTCGGCGCGTCTTTCACCAGCAATGGCTTATCACCTTGCAACTGGCTAGCGAGTGCTGCGGCAACGTCAATTTCAGAAACATCGTGCTTAGCCACGTATTCCTGCAACATTTTCCGGAAAAAGCTCAAATCGGTACCCGCTAAGGTATCGGTGATTTTTTGCATGAAGCGATCTACGCGCAGGGCATTGATATTCTCGGCGCTGGGCAAGCCCATCTCTTCAATAGACTGGCGGGTCGCACGCTCAATTGCTTGCAACATACGTTTTTCACGCGGTGCAACAAACAAGATTGCGTCGCCGCTACGACCGGCACGACCAGTACGACCAATGCGGTGAACATAGGCTTCGGTGTCGTGAGGAATATCGTAGTTAATAACGTGACTGATACGCTCAACGTCAAGACCACGCGCCGCGACGTCGGTAGCGATAACGATATCTAAACGTCCATTTTTAAGCTGTTCTACGGTGCGTTCACGCTGGGCCTGAGCTATATCACCGTTCAGGGCCGCTGCTGCATAGCCACGAGCTTGAAGCTTTTCTGCCAGTTCGGTGGTAACCAATTTGGTCCGCACAAAAATAATCATGCCATCAAACGGTTCAGCTTCCAGAATACGGGTCAATGCATCCAGTTTATTCAAACCACGGGCCATCCAGTAGCGCTGGCGAATAGTTATCGCCGTTGAGGTTTTAGTCTGAATCGTAACCTGTTCAGGGTTAGTTAAATAGGTCGTTGCAATGCGCCGTATCGCCGAGGGCATGGTCGCTGAAAACAAAGCGATCTGACGCTTGGCGGGCATTTGTGACATAACCCACTCAACATCGTCGATAAAGCCCATGCGCAGCATTTCGTCCGCTTCGTCGAGTATCAAATGAGTCAAATCATCTAATTTCAATGTGCCACGACGCATATGGTCCATCACCCGGCCGGGGGTGCCAACTACCACTTGCACGCCGCGCTTTAGCGCCGCTAATTGGCCACGGTAATCCTGTCCACCGTAAATGGGTAATACGTTGAAACCTGGCAAGTTTGTTGCGTAACTTTGTAAGGCTTCAGCAACTTGAATAGCCAGCTCCCGCGTTGGCGCCAAAATTAAAGCTTGGGTACGACGGCTGTTAACGTCAAGACGAGAAAGCAAAGGCAATGCAAATGCAGCAGTTTTACCTGTACCTGTTTGCGCTTGACCAACAACATCTCTGCCGGCAAGAATAAGGGGGATTGTCGCTGCCTGAATTGGCGAGGGAATTTCGTAACCAACTGCTTTAACTGCAGCCAGAATAAGAGGCGCAAGGCCTAAATCATCAAAAGTAAGAGTATCCGCTGCCGCGGGTGTATCTGAGGGCATAATCGCTACCGTAGGAATCAAGAGTCGCCGCAACATTTGACCCCACTCGGCCGAACGCAGCCAATGGCGTTGAGGCGGCATTATACCGGCATGAGACGACAATTACCGCGAAACCTTTGGCCTTTTTTGGCATTAGGCGGCGTAATCCGCCGCACTAAAGCGCAAAATTTAGCTTAGTTTTAGTAATTCAGCGCGTATATCAGCCGGAATTTCTAATTTCTGCTGGGCATTATAATCAAAAAATATCATCACTGCCGAGCCCGTCGCGGTCTTTTCACCACGCTGCCAAAGCTCGTGCTCAACCACAAAGGAAGATTGGCCAATATGGCCTACGCGGGTGCGCACCTGGGCAGGGTATTCATAATAGGTCTGCGCAAGAAAATCGACATCGATTTTACGTAGGATTAAATTCCATTTAGCGAGGTCTTGGCCGGGGTTAAAAATCTCAAAAATCCCGCTCCGCGCAGACTCAAACCACATGGGCAACACGGTATTATTAATATGCCCCATGGCATCGGTTTCACAAAAACGCGGACTGACTTCATACAACAACATGTAAAACACTCATTTTAAAGTTATGGATCTACCGATTTCTAAGCTACTGCCCCAACCACCGCCACACCATGCACAGCCAAAGTAAATAAGCCACAATCACTGCAGGATACGCCTTGTCTGCAATATCCGCCTTCGCGAATTTTTGCCTTGCTGCATACAGCATCGCCGAAGCAATTAAGCCCTGAATCATTAACAATACCGAGGCCTGGTGCCAACCGTAGGATTGCTCAGCAATGCTAATTGGCCGCAGCAATGCCGTAAAAATAAACAGGAAATTTACGAGGCCAAAAAGCGCCAACACCTTAAATTGCAACATTCACGCCTCGAAAAACAAGAAAATTACGCGACATAATAATAAATGCTACAGAAATGACAAACACTGCCAGCCAAGACAAACAGGTGCCAAATTCCGTGAAAATGCGCTACTTTCTTATCTAAAACGTAGAAAACAATACCCCCGGTATATGCAAGCCCACCGGCAAGTAACAAATTAAAACCCGCTGGCGCTAGCACCGCCCCAAGGGGTTTTATCAAAAACATGGCTAACCAGCCCATAAGCAGGTAGACCGCAATTGACCAAAACCGTCGGCTCTCTTTTGGCACACTCTCTAAAATCATACCCAGCGCGGCCAACGACCAAATGAGCGCAAACATCCACCAGCCACCACTCTCGCGCAGACTAACCAATAAAAACGGGGTGTAAGTTCCAGCAATTAGCAGATATATGGCCAAATGATCGAGCTGGCGAAACAGGGCTTTTCGCGGGCCGCGGCAACTGTGGTAAAGGCTTGAAAAGCTGTAGAGCGCAAGCAAGGACACGCTGTATATAACAAATGCCAGCACCTTCCAGCCCGCCCCAGCGGCTATTGCTGGCCACACCAGTAGAACACTCCCCACTAGCGCAGCCACTACCCCGGCCAGATGCGTGTAACTATTAAAACGCTCACCTTGATACACGATGAAAATACCATCCAAACTGCCTAAAAGAGGCGCACTATCGCCTAATTTCAGCAAAATCGCGAGTATTTATCCCAAGCATGAGTTGAAAATTTGGCATTGAAGTAAGAGGTTTAGCGAACGCTGTAGGCTGGCGACAGCAAACTCGTCATTGCGCTTGCCGTCCTGCGAAATAATGACTATCAGATACCGTTAAAACTAGGCGCGCTGCTCGTCTTGCGACTTAGGCGCGAGCTCCCCTAAACCTTCAAACAGAATCTCTACGTGAAGCGCGCCGTTGGTACTTACGACCTTACGAATACGGATATCGCCGAGCCGACCGTCGCGAAGACGAATACTGTAGTCACTGCCGCTGAGCAACTCACTGATTTCTCTATTTAGGTGCAGGCACCCACCCCAGCGCACTAAGTTGCCGCCAGCGTTAATATACATAGGGACGTCCGCCAATAGTTCCCTATCACCCAACAACACACTGCCATGAGTCAAATCCATTGACTACCTCCACGCTCGCCGTAATGTTTATATATGCGTATATTCCCGAATAGCAAAAAAGCCGCTAAACAAGCTTGTTATAACATAAAAACGACCGAGCGCCTTTAAAAACCCTAGATTAAACAGGGTTATTCAAGATCGCTGTCATAACTAAATCATCTTAGCGCTGGCTCTAGACGCGTAAACCTAGCATAGCCGCGGCATTCCCACGCATCATTTGCCGTATTTCAGCATCGCCAAAGCCGTCCATTTCGTCGACCATCTCTACCGGCCATTTTAGGCCCTCAGGGTGGGGATAGTCTGAGCCATTTACAATTGTATCGACCCCCGCAGCCTCCGCAATACGGGCGAAATCATCTTCATGAAAAGGCACAATTTTGAAATGTCGCTTAAAGATTTCACTCGGCAGCTCAGGCTTTCCGTAGGCAAAGCGGGTCTTGTGATCGCCTAAGCGGTAGATTTTATCGAGGGTTTTCAATAAATGGGGCAACCAAGCTGCACCGAACTCCACAATCAAAAACTGCAATTTCGGGAAGCGGCCGAATAAATTCTGGAATATCGTCGCGGCAATCTGGTCCACCACAGTTCGCTCGCCCATAGCAACATAGGTATTAAAGGCACTAAAACGGTGAGATGGCGGGTTTTCTGGCTCCCCCCACGGCACTGCATTTAGCTCGGTAAAAGGGCCACTACCAATATGATAGGCAATTATAACGCCGGCTTCCTGCACGCGCGCCCAAAAGGGATCAAAATACGGATCGGCGGGCGAGCGGCCAGCAATAGGCCCGGTATTCAAATGGACAAGGCGGCAACCTTCCTTAATCAGACGTTCAAGCTCAACGAGTGCGAGTTCTAGATCGATCAAACTAATCATTGCGGTGGCAAATACACGGCCATCGCTGCCCCAACCCCAATCAGCCTCAACCCAGCGATTAAACGCCCGAATACTGGGATAAGCCACCGCGCGGTGTTCTGGCTTACGCAGTTGGTATTCCACCCCACAGCCGAGAGTTGGGATCATTACACAGGCTTCGACATCCTGTTCGTCCATTCGCGCTAAGCGCGCTGCCTTATCAATAAATTCTGGGCAATCGACAGCCCGAATAGCATTCGCGTTAACCGCACCACCGGTGTCCACATCGCCTTTAAAGAACGCCTTCATCGCCCCCGGAGGCCCGACAAAATCACCAACACCAACACTGAAAAAATTTAGCCGCTCAGTGCCCAGCATCATTGTGCCGAAACCGTCTTCACGGCGGCGATCTACCCAAACAGTCGACTCACGATACGGCGCCTCAATAAACCGACTAAAACAGTCATCGGGTTCGTAATAGTGGTTATCGCAATCGATTAAAGCATAGGGAAGTTTTTTCATGGCCAGCTCCGGTACTCACGTCTAATCACACTACTTTACGGCGCGTGGCCACGGAACTCATTAGCTGAAGCCATCAATTAACACTGACATAATTGATCACCGTCGCGCCAGGCCAATGCCGCGCGATGGCAATTTTAAGCAGGAAAATAGCGACTGATGGTATCTACAACACAACCTGGCCGATCACTCCCGTCAATTTCAACAGTAACCCGCACCACCGACTGCACACCGCCCTTTACCTCTTCAACCGACACCAGCTCGCCCCGACCGCGGACTTTCGACCCCACGGGCACTGGCGCCGGGAAACGAATACGCTCACAACCCACATTCACGCCCATCGAGATACCCTGCACATCTATAATTTGCGGCAGGAACAAATTCACCAATGACAGTGTTAAGTAGCCGTGTGCAATGCACTTGCCAAACGGCCCATCTTTTGCCAATTCAGGGTCGACATGTATCCATTGATGATCGCCGGTTGCATCGGCAAACAAATTAATCCGCGCTTGATCAATTTCAAGCCAGTCACTGCATCCCAAGGCTTGACCAACACAGGCTTGAAGGTCTTGCGGTTGCTTAAATACCGTTGTCATTGCCACTCCATCACAGCCTATCGGCATATACGTCGCACAGAAAGAAAGGGCGTACTTTAGCATTGCTACGCCGAGCTCCTGCATCGTCTATCGAGACGACATCTTGCACATTTCTTAGCACTTTTTTGCCCCATTTTGGTCTATCTATGCCAGTTGCCACTACTAACAGCCATAAACAACTACACTAAGCGGGTAAACGGCACTGAGCCGCCGCAAACTCTGGGATCGTGATGTTTAATTTGGGGAGACAAGACTAAGGTGATGCCCACCGATATCCTCACCAGCACTTGGCACTGGTTAAGCATGAATAGCGCAGGCATCGCCGCACTATTTGCAGCTAGCTTTATGGTGCTAGGGGTACTATCAGCACTGGAGGCCATCCTAAAATCCCGAACCGCTCAGGGAGCCGTAGCATGGGCGATTGTACTGATAGGTTTACCCTGGGTATTTGTGCCTTTGTATTGGATATTTGGCCGCCGTAAGTTTCGCGGCTATGCGCTTGCCAAACACAGCGATCACACCGAGATTGACCGGATTGCCGCCAAACTAGCGAGTCAATTCGCGAATTTCCGCACCACCAGCAGCGACGACCCACGCTTTATCGCCTTAGAACAGCTCGCCACGCTACCCTTTAGCTCCAACAACGACGCCCATTTATTAATTAATGGTGAGCACGCCTTTGCCGAAATGTTGAGCCGCATTGCCGCCGCGAAACACTACGTGCTCCTCGAGTTCTATATCATTCGTGATGATGGCATTGGCGGTAAATTAGCTGATTTATTGCTCGCCAAGGTTCGTGAAGGCGTCGCGGTTTACTTTATCTACGACGAAATCGGCAGCCTGCAATTACCCGGAAGCTATTTGCGTCGCCTCCGCAACGGTGGTGTCGACGTCCGTCCATTTAACAGCACAAAGGGACTCGGCAACCGCCTCCAGCTCAACTTCCGCAATCACCGGAAAATAGTGGTTTGCGACGGCGACTACAGCTTAATTGGCGGCATGAACATTGGCGACGAATACCGCGATATGCACCCCGTTCTCACGCCGTGGCGTGATACTGGCCTCGCCCTCACTGGCCCCGCGGTGCACGCAGTGCAATTAGCCTTCGCTGAAGATTGGCTATGGGCCACCGGATCGCTGCCCGAACTAAATTGGCAGGTCTGCTCTGCTAACGCCGACAAAGCGCTAAGCAAGACCTTGGTGCTCGCCACCGGCCCAGCAGACAACACAGAGAGTTGCGCACTCTACTTTTTGAATATGATCAATCACGCCACCGCCAGATTGTGGATTGTGAGCCCCTATTTCGTTCCCGATGCGCCGGTAATTCATGCCTTACAGCTAGCGGCCATGCGCGGCGTGGATGTCCGCATTATGTTGCCAGCTAAACCCGACAAAATAATGATCCAACTGTCATCATATACTGCAATTAAAGAAACCTTGGCCAGAGGCGTGCAGTTTTATTACTACCAAGACGGCTTCTTGCATGAGAAAGTGATGTTGGTAGATGATGACATCAGTGTGGTGGGCACCGCTAATCTCGACAATCGGTCGTTCCGCCTTAATTTTGAAATAGGCGTTATCAGCCACGACCGACACTTAGCAAAAAAAATGGAAGTTATGCTCAATACTGACTTACAACACTGCGTGCAATTATTGCCCAGGGAAGTCGCAAAATGGTCGTTACGACGTCGGCTACTGAGCCGCTGCGCCTATCTTTTTGCGCCCCTGCAATAGGCTAAGAATGACCATTGCCAGCCAAATTCCGGTGGAACTCACCGCCTGTCCTGACTGCGATCTACTATTGCAAACCCGAGACAGCGATCACCGCCAGCAAGGCCACTGCCCCCGCTGTTCAGCAACCCTTTGGCACGCAGCAAGCCCTAACAAAGATATAGATTTGGCGGCAGCGATTAGCGGACTATTGTTGTTTATTCCAGCGATGAGCTTACCTATTTTAAAACTCGACATGGTTGGCCAGCTAGGCAGTAATTCACTACTCGGCGGCGTCAAGCGGCTTTGGCTAGAAAACGAGCACATGTTGGCCGTCTTGATTTTGCTATGTTCCCTGCTCGCACCGCTAATGCATTTGCTATTAACCGCCATGATCGGCATTTCAATGCGACTCCAATACCACCCGCGCCATTTTCCAGCTTGGCTAAAAGCGAAAGTCTGGATGCAGAGCTGGAGTATGCTCGAGGTCTACGCCATGGGGATTATTGTCGCTTACGTCAAAATGATGGACCCCGGCGAAGTCAGCGTGGCCAGCGGTACATACTGCCTTGGCGGCTTATTATTGTGCGTTATTCTATGCAGCCAATATTTTCACGAAGAGCAAGCTTGGCAATATTGGGAGCAGCGCAGTTAAATGACGATCACCGCTCAGCAACGTGGCATTGCTCGCTGTACTGAGTGCGGCAAACTTAGCCGCCTTAGCACTGCCAACAACGACCAATCCCAACACTGCACCCGCTGCTCAGCGCCGATTAGCTTTCGTCGCCCGCACAGCCTGCAGCGCAGCTGGGCTTACACCTTAGCGGCAACTTTTTTAATGATTCCTGCCAATATTTTGCCAATACTCACGGTGATCAGTTTTGGCAAAGGCGACCCAGACACCATTATGTCTGGCGTTGTAAAATTGTGGGTAGCGGATTTACAGGCGATTGCCGCCATCGTATTTATTGCCAGCATTGTTGTACCCGTTATTAAACTAATGATTATTATTATTTTGATTTTGGTGGTACAGCTTCGCCTGCCGCTGAGTAAGCAGCAATGCACGGTGTTATACCGATTTATACACTTTATCGGCCGCTGGTCGATGTTGGATTTATTTATGATTTCGATATTGGTGACCCTCGTTCACCTGGGCAATATCGCCACAGTGGCCAGTGGACCTGCCGCTACCGCATTTGCAGCCGTCGTGGTGTTCACACTGCTCGCCGCCAATAGCTTTGACCCGCGTTTGCTATGGGATTTGGACCATGATTGAAGACAATATTAGATCCGCACACACTGCCCCTAAGCGCGGCCTCTCCGCTATATGGTTGCTGCCCTTAATTGCGCTGGCCGTTGCCGGCTGGCTGCTATATCAAAATATCAATAAAACCGGGCTTAGCATTACGGTAGCCTTCGACAACGGCAGCGGTATTAGCGTGGGTAAAACCCCGATCATGTATCAGGGCATTAATGTTGGCCACGTAAAAAGTTTGCAACTCGACGATGACCTCGAAGGGGTTAACGCCACGATTGAGTTAAGCGAGCAAATCGCACCGCTCATTCGAGAAAACACGGTATTTTGGCTCGTAAAGCCGCAAATTTCGCTTTCAGGCGTATCAGGCCTAGACACGCTAGTAGCCGGAAATTACATCAGTTTCAAACCCGGTGACGGCGAGCCCGCCGAGCGTTTTACCGCACTGATGGAACCGCCGCCAATGGCCAGCAATCTGCCCGGCCTGCGCTTGATATTAGAAGCCGATAACCTAGGTTCACTTTCCGTCGGCGCCCCTATTTTGTATCAACAAATAGATATTGGCGACATCGAAAGCTACCAACTCAGCAAAACCGGAATTGAGGTCAATGTACGCATCGACCCGCAATACCAGCATTTGGTGAATAGTAGCTCTCGCTTCTGGCAGCAAAGCGGCCTCAAGGTTAACGCCGGACTAGGGGGAATCGACATAGACGCTGGCTCAATTGCGAGTATTTTGGCCGGAGGCATTGCCTTTGAAACACCAAAGGCAAACGCCGATGCTGTCGACATGAATAGCCGCTTCCGACTATTTACAACAAAAGACCGCGCCAAGGGCAGCAAGATAGTCGAGGTATTCATTCGTAATCCAGACGGCCTCACCGTTGGCAGCAATGTCCGGCTTTTAGGCATGGATATCGGCAAACTCGAGTCGCTCAGTTTTGTCGACAATAATCCAAATCTCGGCGCCAATCTTCGCTTAGCCATAAGTGCACCGCACCACCAATACTTAAATGCCGACACCCAGTTTTGGCTGGTGAAACCTGAAGTCTCCACCAGCGGCGTCAGCGGCCTAGACGCCTTAATTGGCGGCCCTTATATTGCTATGCAAGTCAGCGGCAAAGGCGGAACGATCTCCGAACGCTACACAGCGTTAACCAAAGCACCTGAGAACCGAATTCAACAACCCGGCTTGCGTTTAAGCTTGCGCAGCGACGAGCTGAGTTCGGTCGGCATTGGCACTAAAATATATTATCGAAAAATTGCTGTTGGTCAGGTTGAATCTGTCGAACTCGACGCCGATGGGGTGAATATTGGCGCGTTTATTCACCAGCGCTACGCCAATTTGGTACATCGCAGTTCGCAGTTTTGGAACGCCAGCGGCATTAGCATTAGTGGCGGCCTCAGCGGCTTAGATATTCAGGCCGACTCACTGGCCACCATCGTTGCGGGCGGCATTGCCTTTCACACACCAGAAGTTAAAAAACCGCAGCTTGCTTGGGAGGGCCTAGCGTATACCCTGCATCCCGACTACCAAAGCACCTTCGCGGATAAAGGCCGCGACATCTTTTTATACTTTGATAGCGGCAACAATATTAACAAGGGTACCGAAATAAAATACCAAGGTATTAAAGTTGGCGAAGTCATCGCCGTTGAGCTCGACACTAATATGGAAGGCGTCAAGGTCAGTGCCCGGCTTACCCCATCAGCCAAAGCGCTGGCCCGAAGTGGCACTCAATTTTGGGTCGTAAAGCCACAGCTCGGTCTCATTGGCACACGTAATTTAGAAACATTAGTGACCGGCAGCTATATCAGTGTTCGCCCAGGCTACGGTTCACCACAATCCAGTTTCGCCGCACTGGATAAACCGCCACCGCTAAGCAAACCCAGTGTCGGCTTGAATTTAATTGTTGCGGCCCCGCAGCGTGGCTCCATAAAAGAAGGCGTGAAGGTTTTTTATCGCGACATTCCCGTTGGCGAAGTGTTTGGTTACGAATTAGCCGACGACGCCCGCCAGACACTTATGCATATAAACATTGAATCTCGCTACGCAAGTCTGGTTAGAGAAAATAGTATTTTTTGGAACTCCAGCGGCATAGCGGTGAAATTCGGCTTATTCAGTGGCGCAACCATCCGGAGTAAGTCCATAGAATCGCTACTTGAAGGTGGTATTGCCTTTGCAACACCCGATTCAAGCCCACTGGCCCCGGCCGTCGCGTCAGGCAAGGTATTTCCGCTGCGTCAAAATGTAGAACAAAGCTGGCTAGATTGGGCGCCAAGCATCCCATTGCCAAGAGAGGCGGACACCGGCGAAAACTGGATACGCACGGATTAACAAGTTGTCACACCTTTAAGGCCGCGATAACGATACAATGCCGGAGCGTTTTTACGCGACGGCCAAGCGCACGATCGCGAGCGGCCGCGCGATGATTATATTGCCGCAGTCAAAGTGACTAATACCTTTAAGCCCCGCAGAGACCATTAAGTGTGTTGAAACAGTCGAATCAAGCCGTCATCGTGGTGATCATCCTCACAATCGCCACCGTTATTGCTGGCGTATTTTACGCGTTAAAGCCACCCGCCGAGACAATAACCACCGTCCCGCCGGAATTAATCGTCGATGTTGCCGTGGCCGAAAAACAAACGCTGGCCATTGCCGTAAATTCCCAGGGCAATGTCCAGCCCCGAACGCAAACAGCCTTAGTATCCGAAGTCGCCGGTAAAGTGGTTAACGTCGCGCCGCAGTTTGAAAGTGGCGGGTTGGTTGAGAAAGATGCCGTGCTGCTCGCGATTGACGACCGCAATTATCAAGTTGACCTAAAACGCGCAGAAGCCAACCTTGCCGCGGCGGAGAGCAATCTCATTCATGAAAAAGGCCTCGCGGCGGTTGCCAAAGCAGACCTTAAAAAATACCCACGTAAACACGCCAGCAAAGACGCATTGCGCCTCGCATTGCGCTACCCCCAATTAAAAGAGGCACAAGCACGCCTAGAGGCCGCCATTGCAGACCGCAGCTTCGCCCGGAACAACTTAAGCCGAACCAAAATTAGAGCACCGTATCGCGGCATTATCAAAAGTCGCAGCGTTGATCTCGGCCAGTTTGTTGCCACCGGCAGCCAGCTCGGCCAAATTTTTGCTATTGACCGCGCCGAGATTCGCCTACCGATCCCCGCCGACCGCCTTCGCTATCTAGACTTACCGAACGGCAGCGCGCCCAATGTCGCACCCAGCGTCGACATTGAAAATGAATTAGGCCTCCACTGGCAGGGCAGCATCGTACGTACCGAGGGCGTTCTCGACGAACGCAGTCGCGTATTATTTGTTGTTGCCGAAATCGACGACCCCTACCGCCTTGACAGTGAGGGCGAAACCTTAATGATGGGCAGTTTCGTAAAAGCAGAGATCGCCGGCAAGCAAATAGACAATCTCATTGCCATTCCCCGTTATATCTTGCGCACCGGAAACAAAGTATGGGTGCTCGACGAAGAGCAGAAACTGGCTAATCGCGATGTCAAAATTCTGCACTCAGAAGGCAAGCTGGTCTATGTCTACGAAGGCCTAAACGACGGCGACTTAATCTGTTTATCAACAATCCCCAACGCGATCGCCGGCACCAAAGTGAAAATTAACCACCAAAGTAAAACCAGCACACTCGTTCCCGCGCCCGCGCTGAAAAATACAATAGCGACACACAACAGCGGGCCAGCTGCGCTATGAGTTTAGAGCCCGAATACAATACTCACCAAGGCACAATCCCGTGGTTTGCCCGCAACTCTGTAGCAGCCAATTTAATGATGATAATTATCATCGGCATCGGGCTTGGCTCAGCCCTGAACATTCAACGCACTGTTCAGCCTGAGTTTGAGGTTAATTTGGTTCGTATTACCGTACCCTATCCAGGCGCCACGCCCGATGAGGTAGAAAAAGGCGTAGTTCTCAAAATAGAAGAAGCCTTAAAAGATATTGAATCTATCGAAAGCATTGAGTCTACCGCAGACGAATCCGTCGCCAATCTCTCGATCGAAATATTCGAGGGTTACGATACCCTCGCTGTCATGGATGAGATAAAAAGTGCCGTCGATGGCATTGTCAGTTTCCCGGAGCAAGCTGAGCGCCCGATCATTAATCGCGTCGATTTTAATAATCACGCAGTTAACATCCAGCTTTACGGGAATATGGACGAGCGCGGCTTAAAAAGCTTAGCGGAGCAAGTAAAGCAAGAACTAATGCTCGACGACAATATCGCCTACGTGCAAATAAACGGCGCACGTGATTTTGAAATCAGCATAGAAATCCCCGAACATACCTTGCTGCAATACGGACTGAGTCTTAGCGAAGTCGCCGACGCCATCCGGCGCGCCTCACTCGATTCCCCGGGCGGAGCGATAAAGACCAGTAATGGCGACATTATGCTGAGAACCCGCGGCCAAGCGCGACATCAGCACGAATTTGAACGCCTCGTTTTAATTACCAACCCTGATGGTACCCGGCTTACCCTAGGCGATATCGCGACCATCCGCGACGGCTTTGTGGAGCAAGACGGTTTCTCGTTCTTTGACAGTGAAGCCAGTATTGGCCTGCAAGTATTTGCCGTCGGTGATCAGGATATTATTACCGTTGCAAATGCAGCCAAAGATTACGTAAGCAAAAAGCGCGCTGCGCTACCCGAAGGTATCAGTATCGATAGCTGGGCAGACATCACCTTCTATCTGCAAGGCCGGATGGACATGATGCTGAAGAACCTCGGCATGGGCGCCTTACTGGTATTTATTGTGCTCGGCTTATTCCTCAATGTGAAACTGGCCTTCTGGGTTATGGTTGGCCTGCCCATCTGTTTTTTGGGCACCTTCGCCATTATGCCAATGATTGGCATCAGCCTGAACATGCTCAGCTTATTTGGCTTTATTCTGGTATTGGGTATCGTGGTCGACGACGCCATCATTATCGGCGAAAGCGCCTATGCCGAAGCTGAGAAAAAAGGCCACTCAATCGAAACAGTTATTACCGGCGCCCTGCGTGTTGCAACCCCTGCCACCTTCGGGGTACTCACCACCATCATGGCATTTTCCCCCACCTTATTCACCGAAGGTGCATTTTCGCCCTTCCCTGAAGCGGTGGGCTGGGTCGTTATTCTGTGCCTGTGTTTTTCCCTCGTTGAGTCTAAGTGGATACTGCCGGCGCATCTTGCCCACAGCAAACCAGGCACCAGCGGAATCTGGTTAAAACTCGATCGCATACCGCGCTATTCGAACAAAGTGTTAAACAATTTTGTCGACACGTATTACCGCCCCTTTATTCACCTCGCCATTGCCAAACGCTATGTCACCGGTGCAACGTTTCTCGCACTTCTCATTGTCACCACTGGGCTGATTATGGGCGGCATTGTTCGCTTTGTGATGATCCCTGAAGTACCCAGCGACTTTATCAGAGCCAGTGTCGAAATGACTGAGGGCACGCCCGAAACTCAGACACGACTGGCCTACGAACAAATGGACAAAGCCCTTCGCGAAGTCGACAGCGAATACCAAAGCCAGCATCCTGCCAGTGCGAATAAACGCCTAATCAGTCACGTTATGGCCTTCGGCTCCTCTGGTCGTATGGTGACGTTTATGGTGGAACTCACCAAAAATGAACAACGTGACATTGATGGCAGCGAAGTCGCTCGTCGCTGGCGCAAGCAAATTGGTGAAATTCCCGGCGCTAAGGTGATGTCGGTTAGCAGTGCTGATCAAAGCTCTGGCCCAGCCATTTCCTTTAAGCTGAGCAGTAACTCCGACAGTCAGCTCGAAGCCGCCGCCAAAGATTTAGAAGCCACACTCAGTCACTACAAAGGCGTGTTTGATATCCGCAACGGTGCCAGCGCCATTCAAGATGAAATCGTTTTAGAGATCAAACCCAGTGCCGAAATATTGGGAATAAGTTCCGCGTCCTTAGGCCGCCAGCTACGCGACACTTTTTACGGCGCAGAAGCTCAGCGAATCCAGCGTGGCAATGATGAAGTGAAGGTCATGGTGCGCTACCCTCGCGCGGAGCGCGAAGCAGTTTCTGATCTACAAAATATGTATATCCGCTCAGGCGATCTGGCCAATGTCCCGCTGAGTAGCGTTGCCGACATTAAGATTGAGCCGGGCTATAGCCAGCGTAAACGTATAGACGGCGAGCGATCAATCAACGTCAGTGCACAGGTCGACAAAGAGTTTACCAGCCCCAGTACGGTGACTTCCGACATAATGAAAAATGTGGTTAAAGCCCATTTTGCTAGCAGCTACCCCGCGGTTAAAGTGCAGTTCAGTGGTGAAAGCGAGGAAATGGGAACACTCATGACCAGCCTTACCATTGGCTTTGTGGTTGCGCTATTTGGAATTTACGCCTTACTGGCCGTGCCACTGCGCTCCTATTTACAGCCTTTTATTATTATGGGTGTTATACCGTTTGGTATCATCGGCGCGGTTGTCGGTCATATTGTGCTCGACTTGTCGTTTAGCATGATGTCCTTTTTTGGCGTCATTGCCCTGTCTGGCGTCGTTGTTAATGACAGTTTGATTATGGTTGATTTCATAAACTCGGCGCTGGCCCGTGGCGAGCGCCTGCTCGACGCTGTAGTGGATTCAGGCTGCATGCGTTTCCGCGCCATTTTACTGACATCCCTGACCACCTTCTTTGGCTTGCTACCGATGTTGATGGAAGACAGTGTTCAGGCGCAGTTTGTTATTCCAATGGCGGTCTCACTGGGCTTTGGTATTATTTTCGCCACGGTGATCACCCTCATACTCATTCCCTGCCTGTACATGGTCTTAGAGGATATACACCAGCTGGCAGGATCAAAATCTCGCCGTGAACTCGCTGAAGAGCTTTAATAATTGCGTTTATTCCTGAACGATTAACCCGGAATAAACGCCCAGAGCCCAACCATAACGGCAAAACCGGCACTGATGAGTACGCCCGCCGCCGCAACATCTTTAGCCTTGCCAATTAAGGGGTGTGTATCTGGCACAGCGGCGTCGGCCAAATACTCCAAAGCACTATTAAACGCCTCGGCCATCCACACCAAGGCAATAGCGGCAAATACCAGTATCCACTCCAAGCCACTCAAACCGGTTAACAAGCCCAGCGCCAGAACACACGTCGCTACCACCAAGTGAATACGCGCATTGTGCTGCTCGACCACTAAAATACCCAATCCATTCAAAGCGTCGCGCAAGCTAGAAAAACGATCTAATAGCTTAAATTGACCGTTGCGCCGACGACGTTCAGTTTTTGCTCTCATCGCGGTACTATGACTCCCTCATAAATTCACAGATATTCTATATGCCAACATTCAAACATATCTCACCACAAGACGCCCAAGCAATGATCGCAGCGGGAAATTGTCAACTTGCCGATATTCGCGACGAGCAATCATTCGCCAGCGCTCATATCCCGGCGGCCACCCATTTAGACAATCAAAGCCTGCAGCAATTTGTCGAAGCCGCTGATCCAGATCAAGCGCTCATCATCTACTGCTACCACGGCAATAGCAGCCAGAGTGCCGCTCAGTATTTTGTCGAGAAGGATTTTACCGAGGTCTACAGCATGGATGGTGGCTTTGAGATGTGGCGCCAACTTTACCCAGCAATCACAGTCACAAGCTGAGTTGCAGCGGTATATTCACCGCTGCCTTGCTGGGCAAGTCCTAGGGGGCCACGCAGAACACACAGAAGGCGTATACGCCTCGGCTATCGTCTAGTTGCAGCATCGACGACCACGCGGGCAACACACTATTCAGCGTGCTCAGCAGCGGAGAAGAGGTTTGCAATAACTGTTTCACCAGCCCCGAACCCAATAGTAACTGCATTAGTTCTTCTTCTGGGCTAAGCGGCAAGCGCAGCACTCGACTACTCGCGTCAGGTAAACCCGCTAAAGCCGCGGCCGACGCCACCGCCTGTTTCAATCCGCCCAATTGGTCGACCAAACCCAATTGCTGAGCGTCAATACCACTCCAAACCCGCCCTTCAGCTATCGGCTCTACCTGCTCGGTTAATTTATTGCGTCCGTCAGCAACAATGCCAATAAATCGGCGATAACCGTGTTCAATACCCGATTGAATAGCCCGTTCCAATATTGGGTCTAGCGGGATATCAGGCCGCAATTTTCCGGCTACCGCGCTGGTGCCGATGCCATCAGTACTGATCCCCAAACCCAGCAACAATTCGTCGACTGTGGGAAAGGCGCCAAAGATACCGATAGAACCGGTTAAGGTCGCTGGCGTTGCCCATATCTCGTCGGCGCCGGCGGCAATCCAATAACCGCCCGATGCAGCCATACTGCCCATTGAGACCACCAGTGGCTTACCGGCCTCTTGCAACTGGCTAAGCTCTGCACGAATCACCTCGGAGGCAAAAGCCGAGCCGCCACCGCTATCTATGCGCAAAACCACCGCTTTTACATCTTCGTCACGCCGCGCTTTGCGAATCAAATTCGCCAGACTGTCGCCACCAATGGTGCCCGCCGGCTGCATGCCGTCAACGATATTGCCACTGGCAACGATAATACCAACCCCAGCCGGTTTACTCGGCCCAATGCTTTGGCTTAAGGCGAGATAATCGCGATAATATATATGTTTGTAGCTACCATCTTTATCTTCGCCAACCCGCTCAACCAGCATCGCCCGCAGCGATGGCCGGCTGACAATGCCATCCACCAAGCCGAAATCCAGTGCCGCTTGCGCTGCATCACCGTCAACTTTGGCCATTACCTCATCGATATGATTAACATAGTACTCAAACTTTTCGGCGGTCAGCCCGCGGCGGCTAGTCACGGTGTCGGTATATACCGTCCATAACTGGTCTAGCCACGCCTTGTTCGACTCCTTTGCCTCATCAGACATATTATTGCGGAGCAAGGGCTCAACCGCAGATTTAAAGCTACCCACTTTAAAAACATGGAAGCGAATTTTTAGCTTATTAATCGCGTCTAAAAAATAGTTACGGATCACAGCAAAGCCTTCAATACCGACTCCACCCATATTATGGACAAATATCTGGTCGGCAAAACTGGCGAGCAAATATTGATCTTGGTCATAATGACTGGCGGTCGCCACGACGGTTTTACCACTGTCGCGAAAACGATCAATGGATTCCGACAACTCCATGGCCTTGCTTAAACCGATATGACTAAGCTCGTCGAGCTGCAATAACATAACTTCAATGCGCGGATCTTCAGTCGCCAAATCGACGGTTTCAATCAAATCACTGAGCAAGGTTTCCGAAGGTAAGCCGCTGGCGCTGAGCTGCGTAAAAGCATCTACAGCCGTAATTTGATCGACCACCACCCCTTGTGGAGCAACAATTAACACCGCGCCATCAGGCACGCTAACATGCTCAGAGCTAAGCAAAGCGGTGAGTACTAGCGCGACAAAAACCACAAATAGGGTATTGATAAACCAACGCCGGGTGCCATCAATAAAGGCACCAATGCGTGAGAAAAAGCCTCGTTTTTTTACCTTAGTCATTCGCCTGACGCTCCTTCCGGCTGTTTCGCTTTCAGCATTTGCGCCTGCCAGCGAATAAATATCGTCGCGCTACAAAACAAGATCACCACAACCGCGAGTTCAATATAATTAAACCAAATCACATACGGCGACATCGCCTCGGTTACCGCCATGGCAAAATACATTAATATTGCAAAGCACAGCCACGCAATACTGCGAAGCTGATGTTTAAA
>TARA_R110001599_G_scaffold58250_2_pt1 | contig 27110 bp, 40 predicted proteins | sample TARA_R110001599 | Tara Oceans TARA_R110001599 (sample SAMEA4398360) | marine metagenome | biome: Polar Biome; feature: [MES] marine water layer (ENVO:01000295) within the mesopelagic zone...; material: water (ENVO:00002006), including particulate matter (ENVO:01000060) such as......
CTAGAGATAGCTCCGGGGATATTTAAAGATGAGAGCTCCTACTCTCAAGAAGGCAGGTATATCGATGCAGATAAAATTCGATTTTTACAGAATAGACCAGAAAAAATAGGCGGTTGGGCAAAACTAGACACCGACAATATTGCAAGTGGAGTGGTTCGAGCACTGCTTCCATTTCGTGCTAACAACTCAAAACGTTATATTGGTATTGGTACTCACAGTCATTTATATTTGTATGATGATGGTGCAGGTAGCTATGTAGATATTACACCAGCTTCAAACTATACAGCTGGTGCACAACATACAACAATCAGTTCAGGAGCGTACACATACAATACTGTGTGGACATTGGACATGTTTGGTGAAGATTTAATTGGTGTCAACGGTATTGGTGGACGACTTGTAAGATTAGACACTAGTGCTTTTCAAGCGAACGCAGCGATCAACGCTGTTACAGAAGTAACAACAGGCGTTCCAGCAACTGCAAATGGTGTGATTGTGAACTCAGCATCAAGACAAGTTGTGCTGTATGGGGCTCATGACGGCACGGCAGCAAACCCTATGAATGTAGCGTTTTCTGATCTTCAAGATATTACAGACTTTGTTCCTGCCACTTCTAACTTTGCAGGAGCACAAGTTTTAACTGGTGGCAACCTGCTTCTTGGCGGCATACGAACAAGAGGTGCTATTCTTTTATTTTCTGACACGTCAGTATTTACCATGACATTTGTTGGACAACCTGATGTGTTTGCTTTTCAACAAGTTGCAGAGAACGCAGGTATTGTTGGACCACAGGCAGCAGCCGAGTTTAATGGTACAGTGTTTTGGATGGGCAATGATGGCTTCTATCAATATGCAGGCGGTGTACAACAAATACCTTGTTCAGTAGAACGTCATGTATTTGACAATCTAACCAAACAACAAAAGATAAAATGTTTTGCTGGCATTAATCCTAAGTTTAATGAAGTATGGTGGTTCTATCCAGCAGGAACAAATGCTGACTCTGAAGATATAAATAAATATGTCATCTACAATTACAAAGAACGAGTATGGTCTATTGGCTCACTAGTCAGAGGAGCGTGGGCACCTGAAGGTATTTACGATAACCCAATCGCAAGTTCTGTTTCCGCAACATCATCATTTATTTACAAACACGAGTTTGGTACGGATGATGAATCGTCTGCTTTGGCTTGTACGTTGACGTCTGGAGAAATGGACATTCAAGACGGTGATGATATTATGTTTGTAGACAAAGTTATACCCGACTTTGATGATCAAGTTGGTTCAGTCAGTATGAATTTAAAATTTAGAATCTATCCGAATGCTTCTCAAATAACAGAGGCAACTGAAACATTAGCAACAACAACTGAGTTTTCAAGTATCAGAGCACGTGGACGACAGATGTCTGTTATCCTGTCAAGTAACGCAACCAGCTCACATTGGAGACTTGGCGACATTCGTTTGAACATTCAACCTGATGGTAAACGATAATGTCAGGATCACGATTCAGATCATTACCACGATTTACAGCGCTCAACGGCCAACCGACAACGGATGTTTTAGGTGAACATATAAATTTACTAACGAGTGTTATTGAACAAAACATTCTTGAAATAGATCGTGCTGTATCAACAGAAGACTTAGACCTTGACACTGGTTTTGAGGCACCAGCACTCGGTACAGCGACAGTAGCCAACGCACAAGTAAGTTCATCAGCTGATATAGCTATAACAAAATTGGACCTTGCTGGAGCTTCAACTCAAGGTGATGCCTTAGATAACAATGACGTATTCTTTATGCTAGATCTAAATCTAGGCACAGAAACATATGCTAACAGTGACAATAAGAAGGTTGCAGCGTCAAGAATTAAAACATATGTGTCTGATTTAACGTTGACCACAGCAGCGCAGACTGCTATAACTAGTGTAGGAACCTTGACAGGCTTAACTGTCACAGCTTCTGGTACTGCTGCAAAACTGCAATATACAGGGTCTAGCGGCAACCCCTGCGTAACATTGGATCAAGATGATGCCGATGCTCCATTTATAGACTTCGACGGAACTGCTGGCGCAGCCAATACAAACAGTGTTGTGACAACCACAGGGAATGTTTCAGGAGGTATAAATCGGTTTGTAAAAGTTAAACAAGGTGGCACAACATACTATATGCCGCTCTATGCAGCGAGTTAATTTATGGGTTTTGGAAAAAAAATAAAGGGTATAGTTAAAAAAGTTATACCAAAAGAAGTAGGTAGTTTAGCTCCTATAGTTGGTATATTCAATCCAGCTCTTGGCGCCATGATGGGTGTTGCAGGTGGAGTTCGAGAAGGAAATTTAATGAAGGCAGCTATGTCGGGGCTTGGAGCCTACGGCCTAGGGTCATTTGCCAAAGGTGCGGGAATGCCTCAATTTGGTGGAGGCATCAGTGATGCACTAGTTGGTGGACTACAAAACATTCCGGGCGTTAATCAAATTGCAGGAAGCAATCTAGGGCAAGGCATCGGAAGCATATTTAAAAACATTCAAGGTCAAGGCGGTAAGTTTGGTAATCTATTAAAAAAAGGATTTACTGGACAACCTCAGTACGACGAGTACGGAAAAATAATTAAGCAATACGGTCAAGGAAGACCGGGTGGTGGCGGACTAAGTGATATATTGTTTGGACAAGGAAACCTTGGAGTATCATTACAAGATTTATTATTTGGCGGTGCAGGAGCATTAGAGTCCTATTTTGCTAAAAAAGACATGGAGAAAAAAATAGCAGGCAGTGGTTTTAACAAATCGCTATCCGAACTAGAACAACAATATCCATTAGCTCAAGCAAACTATGATCCAGCAGCAGTCTATCAAGATGGCGGCAGAGTTCATGGATTTTTAGGTGGATTATTTAGAGGTGACGAAGAAGTTGAAGCAGCTGTTCCAGACGGCTACGATCAATTGAACAGAGAATTCTTATCTGTAATGAAAGCTTCTAGAGGAATGTATGACATGCAAAATCCTCAGCATCGAGTAGAAGTTGCAGATATGTTGGGCGCAACTGATATAGAAACAAGAACAATGCTGAAAGAAATAATGAAAAATTATATGAGGACGAAAGAAGCAGACGGTGGTATAATTGAGGAACGAACAAATTATAATATGGGCGGACTTGGTAGTATTCCACAAGCACCAGCGGTTCCACAAGGACAACAATTGGATGGCAGAGGCGGCGGATTTATTCCTATGGGAGCACAAGAACGAAAAGACGATGTACCAGCAATGTTGGCAAAAAATGAATTTGTAATGACCGCTGATGCTGTACGAGCAGCAGGTGGTGGCAGTATTAATGAAGGTGCAAAACGTATGTACAGTATGATGAACAATTTAGAAAATCAAGGAAGAGGATAAAGTTATGACTACACCAGCTGGCGATTACACCAATATGCCTAAGTTTCTTCAAGAAGCTTATCAAAAAACAATTGGCCAAGCATCTAACATTGCAAGCAGACCTATTAATGCTGGAGCAATGTCTCCGGGTTTTGATCCGTATCAATCAGGAGCAGCAGGAATACTAACGCAAGGTCTTGGTTCGTACGTGCCTTACATCGAGAAAGCAGCTCAATACGCAGGACCGCAAGGCGCTTCTGCATTTATGAATCCGTACACACAAAATGTGGCACAAAATACTATGACTGACTTAAACAAACAATTTGGTTTACAACAAGCACAAGCTGATCAAAGAGCTATTCAATCTGGATCATTTGCAGGATCTGGAACTCGTGGAGCTGTGTTTGACGCAGCGTTAAAAGGGGAACAAGCAAATACAATGAGAAACACTATTGGTGATATATATAATCAAGGGTTTCAACAATCACAACAAGCCGCACAAAACGCATCAGGTTTAATGTCTGGACTTGGTTCTCAAATGCAGCAGCAAAGATTAGGAGACGTTAACGCGTTATTTAATTTAGGACAAACAAGAAGAGGGTACGATGCTCAACGTGCTCAAAACGCTTATCAATTACCAATGAACCAAGCATCGTTCTTACAACAAGCAACGCTTGGTATGCCTATGTTCCAACAACCAAATATGCCTAACATATTTCAAGGAGGCATAGGTGGTGTCGGAATTGGAAGAGCTTTAGGACAAATGAGATAATGTCAGTTTTTAACCGAAAATTATTTACACACACGCCGTACCATCATTACGGCACAGGAATATCTTCTGGGTTAGTCGAAAGACAAGGGTTCGCGGTCGGCGGACGGGTAAAATTGAATAAAGGTGGGGACCTAATTTCACAGACTACGAAAGAAGGTCAAATTATAAATGCCAAAGAAGCTATATTTGATGGAAACAATTCAGTAGTAATTAAAAATCAAGGAGATATTGCTTCTTTAAGTTTAGCGGCGAAAGAATATTATAGAGACTTAAATAGGATGTTAGACGAAAAGGGGTTAAAAGATTCTTTTTTGTCTTTGCCAAAAGAACAACAACAAATAATCGCTCAAGAACTTAATGATAGAATTCTTAGTAATCTTGCTCAAAAATATTCAATTCCCATTGAAACAGTATATGAACAATTTGGAGGAGAAAGAACAATAAATAACGCTTTAAAAGGAATTAAATCTTCTATTCAAAACAAAACAATAGGACTTGACACGGAACGTGTGGATAAAAAAATAAACAAAGACATTGATAAAATAAATAAACAATTTGGAGAAGAAAATTTAATGGCATCGGTGCCTTCTCAAGATACAAAAGAATTAGGAACTGATGATGGTGTTGATGATGGTGGCTCTGCAGACATGGATCCAAACAAACAAGGCCTTGCTTCTATAGCAGACGATAGTCTAATGGGAATGGATCAAACAACAGATGAATTTAGAAAAGAATACATGGACAACTTACTTGCGTCTCAAGACGAACTAGGTTTATCTGACACTAGAAAAAGACAAGCATTAACTAACACTTTATTAGGGATAGGGGCAGCAGACCCTGTTCAAAAAGGTCAATCATTAACACAAATGATATCAAAATCTTTTCAAGACCCTATGAAAGGTTTATACGACGCAGAAAATTTAAGAGCGGAAGATGTTTACAAACGTTATGCAGATAGAACAGACGCGGCTTATGACACCACTGATGAAGGAGAGCGAGTCAAGTTTGCTAAATATTTAGCTGAAAACACTGATATGTCGACAGAAGAAGTTGGTGAGGCATTGTTAGGTATATCAGGCAGCAATGCTAATTTAGCGTTAACATTAGCAGAGGACGAAAATGTTGGAAATAATATTAATAGATTACAAAGCGAAAACCCCGGGCTAAGTTATGAAAAAGCGTTTGAAGTTTCAACAGGATACACGTTACAAGGAGAAAGAGTTGTTTCAGATACAAATTTAACAGACGACACACTAACCGCGAACACTTTAAATCCAGATTATGTAGGAGATTTAAGAGAATCAAGTGCATCAGGTGGACGAATTGGAATGCAGTACGGTGGAAATGCGAACATGGATATGGCAGTTCAATCCGAACAACCTTTAATTAATCAAGGAACTCCAGCAATTGAACCGATGTCGTTTGAAGAATTAAGAGAAAAACTTCCTGATTACATAAGTGACGATGTAGTTCAGCTTCTTGCTGATGATCCAAAAGCATTAATGGAATTAGCGCAGGCTCAAACTGAAAGAGATTTAAACATGTTTGAAAAAAAATATAATGTTCAAGTAACAATGCCACTTGCTGAAGATGAGGCCACAACAGATGGAATGTTATAATGGTAAAAGACAACAAGTTCTATTTACTAGGTACTGAAGAAGGAACCAAAGGCCCAGAGTTTAATGTTTTTGAAAAAGTTGGTTTAGGTTTAGCATCAGGTGTATTAAAAATACCGGAAGCAATACTAGAACTAGGAGCAGGTTTTGTTGACTATGCGGCCGACACAAATCTTGTTACGGCGTTAGAAGAAAATTATCCTAGAATAAATGTAACGGATGGTGTTGGTAAGTTTGTAGAAATTGCTGTTCAGTACGGTGTTCCTTACACTCAGGCTTTAAAAATCGGCGGTAAACTAGGCGCCATGAAAGGCATGAGAGCTGCATCACAGAAAGGTTCTGTTGGGTCTAAAGCTGCTGCAAAAATGGGGTATTATGGTGCTCCAGCAATTGTTGCTGATGCAGTAACTGGTTCTGCTAGAGACGTAACACTGGGAGAAGCTTTTGGTCTATACACGGGATACGAAGAAGAAAAAGAAGGAAGAACAGGAAGAGAGCTTGCTGGTTCTGTTTTAAAACAAAAAGCACTAGGCGGAATTGAAGGCGGAGCTCTTGCTGGTCTTATTTCTACAGCGGTGGGTCCTGCAGCAAAAGGCATTTTACGAGGTGGCGCGACGGGAGCAAAATATGTAGGAGCAGCTGTTTCTCCTATTATAAATCCTGTAGCTCAAGCACTAGGTGCTAAACAAGTAGGAAATGCCGCTCGTAAAACTTTAAATGGAGTTAAATTTCTTAAAGAAAAAATTGACCCTATATCTATGCGTCAATTAAAATTTATGCAAAACGATCAATTAACTATGCTTCAAACTATAAAAAAGGGCATGGGAAGATTGTTTACTCCTGAAGGATCAATGACAAGAGAAGGGTTCGAAAGGTTTACTCTTTCAGAAAACGTAATCAAAGCAACTCGTGGAGATTTAAATTTATATTTACCTAGAGCCCACAAAGAAATAGAAAAAGTAACAAAATTGTTGCAATCAAAATATGGAGATGTCACTTTAACCCGTCAACAGGCTTTGTTTAAAGACATTAACGAAGCATTAGACCCCGCTGCTAAAGGAGACACCATTGCAACTTTTAAATCTAAATTTAAAAATCTAAACAAAGAGGACTTAGACAATTTAACATCTTCAATTAAAAATTTAAAAGACTATGGAGACGAATTTGAAAAAGGTGTGATTGAAACATTTTCGCCTGTTATTAAAAATTCAAAAGGAAAAATAATAGCAAGAGAAGAAATTAATGAAGCAATAAAAAGTTTGTTAGATAGAAAAATAGGGGCTTACTACAAAGCATTTGACAGGAACGTTCCTTTTAGGTTTACAGGGAAAGATTTTGAACAAAAAAAAGCAGTTGCAATTAAACAGGCATTTGAAATTTTAAAAAAAGATCGTGGAAAAGGCACGAGCGATGAGGTGTTAAAAAACACTGCGGCCAAACAAATAAAAATGTTAATTAATCAAGCAGAAACGCACGGAAGTGAGGGCTCTTTTTTTTACGCTTTACGAGATTTAAAAGAAAAAATGCCCAATAAATATTTTACAAGTATTGAAAAAGAAATGTTAAGAAGAAGAGATTTTGGTGAGGGAAAATACGCTTTAAGTCTAAGGAATTTATTGGGGTATGAAATGAATCCTTTAAAGTCTTTTGAAAACAAATACATGGCACTAGCTACTCAATATGGTCAAAAACGGTTTATGAATGATATCATTTCTTTGGACAAACAATACGGTGCGGCCAATGCTGGAAGAGATGGTCTTGGAAGACAAGAAAAATTTATGTTTGAACCAACAAAAAGCAAAGGAAAACTTTTAGATGACGGAGTCAATGAAGCAGACGTTCAAGGAATAATTGAAGCTGACATAAGACAACAAATGGCCAAAGAATATGGTATTAAAAACTTAGATTCTATAGACGTAGTAAGAGTGAATCCAGCAGTAGGAGAAGATGGTTTTGTTAAAGCAAAAGCAGAAGATGTTTTTGGAATTTTTGATGATATAAACCCTTTAAAAGGAAAAGAATTTTATACTTCTAGTGGTATTAATAAATCATTTAATGGTATGAAAAATTATACCGACGGTTTAATTAAAAGCCCTTTGTACAAAAGTTTTTTAATGGCAAAATCAGGAACTCAAATTGGTAAAACTATATTAAGTCCAGTTACACAGATTCGTAATTTTACATCTGCTGCTTTTTTTGCATTACACAACGGACATTTTGGTAATCCATTTGGGTTTGGTAAAGGTAATTTTTCAGTAACAGATGTTTTAAAGACTCATTTAGATGAATTGTTTCCTGACGGACGTGTCACCAACGAAGGATTACAGAATTTAGCGAAAGATGCTGCAAGAAAAAATGAACTTGGTGTGACAACAGGAAGTGTTGTGCAAAATGAAATTGACGCTTTGTTAAAAGACATAGTGAAAGAAGGCGGAAGCTATACTACTACAGATGATTTGTTTAAAAAAATATATAACTCTAAATCTTTTAAATCAGCTTCAATTCCAACAGGAAAAATTTTTCAAAAACTGCAAGAGTTTTACACAAAAGGAGACGATTTTTGGAAAGACTACGGATATAGATTTACAAAATCACAATTAGATCAAGCCATTCCTCAAGTAGGTAAAGGTTATTCTGATAAACAAGTGGCAGAACTTATTGAAAAAGCTCATCTTCAATTGTTCAAACGTCGACCAAACATTAACAATATTGAAGGTAATATTAAAGGAAGAAAAGAATTATTAGAAGAATTTTCAGCTGAGTACATTAAAAACACATATCCAAATTACTCGTTTGTACCTAAGTTTGTTCAAGAATTAAGACGTTTGCCTTTTGGTAATTTTATATCTTTTCCAGCTGAAATACTAAGAACTTCTGCAAACTTAGTTGCACTTACAGGAAGAGAACTTGCAATGAACACTGGAGACGCTGCTGTCGATTCTTTTTTTAGACAAATGGGTTCAAGAAAATTAATGGGTCAAATGGCGGGATTTTCTACGGGACCAATATTAGCATCTTATTCTATGAAAATGTTGGGCATGTCAGAGACGCAATACGATGCTTTACGAGAATCTCAAGTAGCTGAATGGAACAAATACAGCGATTTAATAATGTTAGGAAAAGAAAAAACAAAAGATGGTAATGTAAAATATCGTTACATGAACTACGCTTATCAGAATCCTTATGATTATATCAGAGCTCCGTTTTATTCTTTTTTTGGAGCTACGGCTTCAGGAAAAAAAATGGGACTTGATATGGAAGATCGTCTTTTAAAAGGTGCCATAGGTTCTTTTCAATCACTATTTTCTCCTTTTTTAGATGAAGCTATTTTAACAGAAAGAGTGTTTGATGCATATCGAGGCACAAAAAAAGGTGGAGGCAAAGTATGGGAAGACAGTGACGATATAGGTTACAGAATAAGTGCTAGTTTTGCGCATATTGTAAAAGGTGTATCTCCCGGAGCCTTGACGCAAGGAGCAAATGTAGCTTCTGCAATAGCTCAAGATGTGACTCCTTACGGTAAACAATACAAACTCGGTGACGAATTAATGGCTTTATTATCTGGTATTCGTGTGTATGAAGCGGATTTAAAAAATAATTTAAATTATGGAGTTAATGCACACCTTAGAGAAATAGCTACGGATAAAAGCAGGGCAGGAAAGAAAATATTTGCTTCTAATGTTACTCCAAACACAGTGAAAGAAGCGTACAGAGAGTACGTTGAAAATTCTTTTAGTTCTTATAATAAGATAAAAAAAAGTTTAAATGATGCTGAAATTTTAGGTTTAGAATCAAGAACAATTAACAAATTATTTAAAGACAGAAAAGTAAGAAAAGATATTCGTAAAACATTGTCTAGAGGACGTTTTGTTCCTCCAAAATGGAGAACATTTTTTAATGATCAAAGATTTAAAAATATTGCTAAAGAAAGAGGAGTGTCTCGTTTTGAATTGTTTCCTCGTTTTGAAACTATGCAGATAGAACAAGAATACAGAAACATGGAACTACTGCAGTCTTTGGACAGTGTTCGTGGTGCAATTAAAGTAAATCAAAAAGAAACACAAGAAAGAATTGCAGCTCGAAGCTTAGGAACAACGGCCGACGGACCACCGTTAGTGGTACGACAAGCACAAACAAGCAATCAACCGATGTCTGGAATAACAGGAATGTCTTCTCAAAAATCTGCCAGTGACAGATTAAAAGAAGGAGATGCTCTTGCAAAAGATGTATTTAGAAGTTTATCAACATGAGCGACGAAACAAAAATAGCTTTAGAAGCCCACCTGTCTGAGTGTCAATTGCGCTATGAGATCTTTGAAGAAAAATTAGATACGTTGCAAGCACAACAAAACACGATAAACAAACACACGTTTGAGTTGCGTCAGATGATGACGTGGTTTATGGGAGCATCAGCTTCCTTTGCCGCAATATCTATTCTATTGAGTATTGTATGGGTGTTTCAGAGACTTGTTTAACGTAAATTATTTTAACAGCTAAGTTCTTCGCAGATTTATTTTTTGTTCTGTTAATTCTTCTCATCTTGCCTTTGTCCATTCGTTCGCTGTGTGTTTTTACATCATACAAATCAATGGTTCCAGTCTTTGAATTTATCACAACAAGGTCACAAGGGCCTTTGCCTCCCAGATCATAATAGACATGATTACAAGGGCGAGATAAAAATTCTATTGCTGCGAGCAATTCGTTACGTATACCTTTTTGTTGTTTGCTTATAGCCACTCTTTGAGTTCTTCACCTAATATTTCATTTGCAATATTTATTTTAGAACGTAATGCTTTTACTATTTTTTCATCAACAGTGTCTTCACATATAAGATCAACATAATTAACTTTATCTTTTTGACCTATTCTATGTGCGCGATCTTCTGATTGTAATCTTTTTTCCAAGTCGTAGCTGTTTGAGTAGTATACTACCGTGCTAGCCGCTGTAAGAGTAATTCCGTACCCTCCAGTCTGTGGATTTCCAACGAAATAGCGTGCAGGGCCGTTTTCTTCTTGAAACAGAGTGATTTGCTTCTGGCGAACCTTTGCATCCACTGCACCGTAATATGCTACTGTAGAGGCTTCTCCGTAAGCTTTTTTTAAAGAAGCAACTATATTTTCTATGTCTGCAACGTAAGTTGCCCATATTATGACCTTGCCGTCTGTCTCTTCAAGAACAGACATTAGTTCTGACATTCTGTTGTTTTTAAGTTGTTTAATTGTGCCATCGTCAGCTTTAAACGTACCACATGTAATTTGATGTAGTCGTAATAACTGTGTCAACACACTCATGGTAGAACAAACTTTGCCATCAAGTTCCGCCAATGCAATTCTTTTCATTGACTCATACGCTTTTCTTTGTTCTGGCGTCATCTCAATAGTTCTTCGTTGATATATTTTAGGAGGTAAGTCTAAACAATCTTCTTTTAATATTCTGTATGAAAATTTAGACACGATTTCAGAAAGCTCTGCTAAATTACGGTAGCTGTCGTAAGGTCTAACAATGTTTACAAAACGTCCACTTACGTTTATCGTCTGCATGTTAGCGTATCGATTACGAAACGCTACAAAAGAATCTTGACCTAACAGTTCAAAATTTAAAAAATTACATTGAGAGTATAAATCTAAAGGACTTTTAGTGACAGGACTACCAGTCATGATTCTTTTATATGAAGCGTGTCTGCCAACAGACAATATATTTTTTGTTCTTTGAGCTCCCGGAGTTTTAATCGAAGTGCTTTCATCTACTGCCATCATAGATTTATATGCCCACAAAAACTTTTCAGCTTCATCACGACCGGGTTTAGTAGAGAATGCTTCTACGTTTATTACAAAAAATGTAAGGTGAGGATCTCTTGTTTTTGAATATAATTGAGATAACATTTCTTTATCATCTTTAGAACGAGAACTAGGTGCCACCCAATAAAACGTTCTGCATTGTATGTGTTTGGGAATATGTTTAGGTATCTCTTGTTCTACCCAGTTTTTATAAACACCTTTTGGTGCAACAATAACAGCGGCAGTTATTTTTCCGTGATCATACAGCATAGCTATATTATCCAACAATATCTTAGACTTACCCGTACCCATTTCACAGAACAACGCGTAGTTTTTCTTGTCCCAACTTTTTTCCAAAGCCGTCAACTGATGCTTGTACGGCTTCGTTTTGAACTTGTAATTCATATATTGTCTTTCTTTCTAAAGAATATATAATAAGAAACATTTACAAATAGTCAAGAAAGAAAAATATGACAGTTTACTGTGTGCAAGAACCACCGGGAACATCAAGAGGTACGCCAAAAATGGATGTGATGAAAGCATTACCTTTTGGAGATGTAAAATTTTTGTTTACAGAAAGAGCACAGTTGGTGTATAGTGCCGGTGCACTTATACATGAACTTAGAAAGAAACTTGAAAATTTTAATGACGAAGATCATCTACTTCTTGTGGGTGATCCTGCTATCATTGCTGCTACTAGTGCTGTAGTTTCCGATATCAACAACGGTAAATTTAAGATGTTGAAATGGGATCGAGAATCTGCTAAGTATTATCCATTAAGTGTAAACTTATATCAGAAAGAAGAGAATTATGGAGAAGAGCAATTTTAAAGAAGATGAAATAGAGCAAGTCACAAACGACGATGCCGCAACAATTGGCGTACTTTGTCAAGAGTTAGTTGACACAGAAGCAGAGATTGATTCACTTAAAGAATTATTAAAACAAAAACAAGAGCACGCTCTGGATATTAGACAAGTCAAGATTCCAGAATGGATGCAAGATAAAAATTTATCGCAGTTGAAACTGAATGATGGCAGTTCAATTGACATAAAGAATTTTTATGGAATTACGATACCAAAGGACCCCGATCAACGGTCCACGGCGTATCAATGGCTTCGAGATAACAACCTTGGTGACCTCATTAAAAATGAGATTGCCGCTAGGTTTGGACGTAACGAAGACGGAAAGGCGTTGGAATTTGCCAAGTTAGCCACCGCAAATGGGTATGAGGTTGAACAAAATTTAAAAGTTGAGCCTATGACTCTAAAAGCAACTCTTAGGGAACTGCACGAAAAAGGTGCGGCTCTACCACCAGAAGAGATATTTAAAACGTTTGTGGGTAGACAAGCAAAAGTTATAAGGAAAAAATAACAATGAATAAAATAGCAAAAACAAAAAACAACGGGCAAGCACTCACTGCAGTTAGTCTTGACTCAATCATATCAGACGCTGAATCATTATCGGGGCTCGAAAACGTGAACTCCGCAGATGACTTAGCACTGCCTTTCTTAAAAGTATTGAGCCAACTATCGCCGCAGTGCAACAAGACCAGTAACAATTTTGTGGAGGGTGCCGAACCCGGCATGATCTATAATAGTGTTAGTGGCAAACTCTATGACGGAGAAGAAGGGATCGATATCGTTCCTTGTTTCTACAAGCGAGAGTATATAGAGTGGGGCGAGAGAGGCACAGGGAGCGGAGCTCCTATTGCAATTCACGACTCTGACTATGACATTAGTCAAGCTCCGAGAGACGCAGGTTTTCAAAACAGGTTACCGAATGGTAACATTGTAGAAGAGACTGCAAATCACTTTGTATTGATTCTAGATGGTGATGGAGGCTTTGAACAAGCTTTGATTACTATGAAATCAACACAAAGAAAAGTTTCTCGTAAGTGGAACTCTATGATGCTTCAAGTTAAGATGCAAGGTCCAGACGGAAAGTCTTTTACACCACCATCATACAGTCATGTGTATAGAATAAAAACTATACCACAGTCCAATTCAAAAGGGACGTGGTTTGGTTGGGAGGTCTTTAAGATTGGCCAAGTTCAATCACAAGGCGTGTACGATGCCGCTAAACTTTTTGCACAAGGCGTGAATAAAAACGCTGTGAAAGTGGAGCATTCAGACGAAGCGCAAGTCTCACAAAAGAAAGCGTTTTAGTTAGAACAGGGCGGCGATAGCCGCCCTTTCTTTTTGTGGGGTTCATGAAAGATAGATTATTTATTAGACAAGTATTCAAAGGAAACGAGAACGCTTACGGTACCTACGTTCCATCTGGAGAAGTAGACGCCAGAGGAAAAGCAAAAGGTTCTTGTAAAACTTTGCCTCTGCCAGAGGGAGAGGTGTTGTCTGAAGACGAGATACTATGGAAGAATCATTTAGATGGTGTTCAAAGTATCGGTGTCATTCCAATTAACAAACAACACGAATGTTTTTGGGGATGCATTGACATTGATACTTATAAAGGATTTGATCACAGACAACTTCTTGTCAGCATAAAAAGAGCAGAGCTTCCTTTTACAGTTTTTAAATCTAAGAGTGGTGGAGCTCACGTTTACATATTTTTTAAAAATCCTGTCAAAGCAAAAGCATTAAGAAAGAAATTAGACAAGGCCGCATCTTTGCTTGGGTTCAAAGGCCAAGAAATATTTCCAAAGCAAAGCGAATTACCAACAGGTTTCTTTGGCAACTACGTCAACACTCCATACTTTAATGCGGATAATCCAGATCGTTATGCAATGGTGTTGGACAACAACGAGCAAGTAAAACAGTTGTCATTGCAAGAATTTTTTACATTGTACGAGAGCACACTTGTTGAATCAATAGATAAGTTTGTGATCAAAACTGATACTGTATTTCCAGATGGTCCTCCGTGCAATAATTGCATAGCTCTCCGTGGTTGTGCTGAAGGTGGTCGTAATATGTATCTTTTTAACGTGGCTGTAATGTACAAAAAAATGTACGAAGAGAGCGGAGAAGATTGGTTATCTAAGCTTCAAGAGGCAAATCAAAAATACATGACAGATCCTTTATCACAGACAGAGGTATCTAGAATATACTCTTCAGTTACAAGTCACACAGAGTCTTCGATAAACTCTATCACTGAACAGGGAGAACATCTAGATGAAGAGAGCACTTCAAGCTATCACTATCTGTGTAAGCAAGAGCCTATGAAAAGTTATTGTAATCGTGAAGAGTGTATACCAAGAAAGTATGGCGTAACACGGACAACGGATGGTGATGATAATCAGACAGACATATCTCAGATACATAAAGTATTAGATGATCCTGTTTTTTATTATGTGACATTTGAGAACGGTGTTGTCATGAAAGCAGAGGTTGATGACATTTTTGAAGAAAAGAATTGGAGAAAAAAAGTTGGTGTAACTTTAGACTTTAAGCCTGCACGAATGGGTGCAGATGATTTTGATGTATATATTAATCATCACATGAGAGAACATTTAGATATTATGGAATTGCCAGAAGGAGTTGGAAGAAGCAACAGAATACATAAAGGAGTTGAGGATTGGCTGTCTGGCACAGGACGGGGAGATGATGTTCAAGGTTTACTACAAGGAAGTTCTTTCTATGATGAAAAGAAAAATAAAATATTTTTTAAGTTTGATGACTTACGTTCTGCTTTAGTGTCAACAAAAATTATTAAAGACACACAAAGAGAATCTTCTCTGTTATATGATTTTGTAAAGAAGCCGTACGAAATAGAAATTGATGGAAAAACAGAACGAGTTAAGAATCCGGGTTTGAATGCAGAGCAGACAAAGAAGACCATAAACAAAAAAACTATTCACGTGTGGGTAGTGGACTCAAGATTGTTTGATCTTTTAGGAGACAATGTTGAACCAAAAGAAATTATAAAAGAAAGGGCGTTTTAATGATAGAAGCACAAAAAATATTTGGTCCGCCGGGAACAGGTAAGACAAATTATTTAATAACAAAGTTAATGAACATTATACAAAAGAAAAAAATACATCCAAAAGATGTTTGTTACATCACATTTACAAACAAAGGTATTGACGAAGTAAGAGAGCGTTTAGGTGTTCTTAAAAAAACAGAGGGGTATGAATCATTTTCTACGATTCACGGTCTATGTAATCGATACATAAAGGGTGAGAGTTCAAAGTTAGTTGAGCCATCAGACTTCGAATACTGGGCGAAGTCAGAACGAGGTGACGTAAAAAAAGAATATGGAGAAGACTTTGATAATAATTTTATTTTAAATTTATACAATCTACAGAGAGTATCAAACACAAGTTTAGAACAGTCGTTTATTAAAATTAATGGAAGAAACTACAAATGGAAGTATGTTAAATACTATGTAGAAAGTTGGCATAAGTATAAAGAAAACAATAAGTTACACGATTTTACAGATCAAATTTTATTTGCTTTAAAGATTAATCAGTTTCAAAAATACAAAGCTGTGTTCTTAGATGAAGCTCAAGATTCTTCGTGGTGTCAGTGGCAAGTTATTGACAAACTGTTGGATAAAAATTCTGTTGATTATTTATACATCGCAGGGGATGACGATCAAGCAATCTTTGATTGGAACGGCGGCGAAGTTAATTATTTTTTAAACAAGTATTCGAACGTATGTGAAAACGTTCCTTTGACAGAGTCACATAGACTGTCTCAAGAGCACATAGACTTTGCAAGTTTGATTAGTGAAACTATAAAAACAAGACAGCAAAAAAAGTATGTTGCAAAAAAAGAAGACAAAGGTTACTTGCAGTACACAGGAAGCTTCATGTCAATACCGGTAGACAATGGTGAGTCTTGGACAATCATGGTCACCGGCTCACGGATTATGAACGAGATGAAGAACATAATGATGAGAAGAAGATTATGGTTCAAACAAACTACGGCCAAAGGCTATGTTCATTATCCTGTAGGATCTAAAATATTATCGGCTTTAAAATGTTATTTTAATTTACAAGAAGGTAAGTACGTTTCTAAATCAGAGCTTCTTATATACAGAACATTAGTCAAACCAAAAAACTTTACGCCAAAACAATTAGAAGGTTTAGACAAAGATCAATTGTACAATGGGAAACAACTGGAGGAAATGTTTGGTTTTGATTTTTCAATAGATTGGAAAGATCATTTTGCAAATGTGAGCAACCCAGAATGGAAAAAAAAGTTCCGTTATATAAAAGATTGTATTGAAAACAAGGTTGATATATTTACGAAAAAACCTGCAATCAAGATGTCAACGATCCACGGAATGAAAGGTGGTGAAGATGATAACACTGTCTTAGTTGGTAACATGGAGCAACCATTTTATAATAAATACACAAGCAACGACTCGGACGAACAGGACGCTATCATACGAATGTTTTATGTTGGTAGTACGAGAGCAAAGAAAACTATGTATGTTTATATATGTTCTGATTTGCAATATAGATTTAATTTTGATAGAGTGTTCAAGCAATACAACGAAAGAAAAAAAGTAGCATAGATGAAAGTTGATAACGTCAACCATCCTCCTCATTATAAACAGGGAGACGTAGAGTGCATTGATGCTATTGCATCTTGTTTGGGCGAAGGCTTTAAATTTTATTTGCAAGGAAACGCTATGAAATATTTATGGCGCTATCAACATAAGGGCAAAGTACAAGAGGATCTAGATAAATCTATTTGGTACATAAATAAATTAAAGAGTGTTGTTAATGAATAATCAAGTTAAATGGACTGAGTGGGTTGCTGACGACAATTTTCCTGATCTGTCCAAAGCTCCTTATCTAGCGGTTGACTTAGAGACATGTGATATACACTTGATGACACACGGAGCAGGTTGGGCTACTGGTAAAGGATACATAACTGGATTTGCTCTAGCCACAGCAGACTGGGAAGGGTATTACCCAATAGCTCACGAAGAAGGTAACTACGAAAAAGATAAAGTTATTTCTTGGATAAAGAAAACTTTGTCCTATCCCATGCCTAAAATATTTCACAATGCGTCCTACGATGTAGGTTGGTTACGAAATGCAGGCATAACCGTCAATGGTACAATACATGACACCATGATTTCAAGTGCTTTGATTGATGAAAATCGTTTTTCTTTTACTTTAAACAGTTTATCCAAAGATAAATTGGGACAAACAAAGAACGAAGATGTTCTTGTGGAGTTTGCAAAGTCAAAAGGTATTGATCCCAAAGCTGAGATGTACAAGGTTCCGGCAATGTATGTAGGCAAGTATGCAGAAATGGACGCACGATTAACGTATGATTTATACTTTCACAACGAAAAAGAGATAGAGAAACAAGATCTTCATAAAATTTATAATTTAGAATGCAGACTACAGCCTTGTTTGATCGACATGAGAGCTCATGGTGTTCGTGTAGATCTTGACGGAGCCTCGATTGCAAAAGCAGAATTGTTAAGTCAAGAAAAACAAGCGTTGTTTGAAATAAAAAAACTATCAAATGTAGATGTTGATATCTGGGCTGCAGCTTCTGTTGCAAAAGCGTTTGATAATATGAATATAAAGTATGAAACAACACCAACAGGTAAGCCTTCTTTTACAAAAAACTTTTTAAACACTAATGGGTCTCCTTTAGCAAAATTAATTGTCAAGGCACGAGAAACAAACAAGGCACACACAACATTTATTGACAGTATATTAAAGCATCAACACAAAGGACGCATTCATTCTGAGATACATCAGATGAGAAGTGACAACGGTGGAACTGTGACTGGACGTTTTAGTTATAGCAAACCTAATCTGCAACAAATTCCTGCACGAAACGAAGACATTAAAAATAAAATACGTTCCTTGTTTATACCAGAAGAAGGAACACAGTGGGGGAGCTTCGACTATTCACAGCAAGAACCACGGTTGGTGGTGCATTTTGCAGAGAAAGTTAATGAAGTAGACGGGTTTACGTACAATTCAAAACGGCCAACGATGGCCACTAAAGAATTTATTAAAGGGTATCGCAAGGGAGATGCTGACTTCCACACTATGGTCGCTAAGATGGCGGGCATTGATCGTAAGATTGCAAAAACAATTAATTTAGGATTATTTTATGGTATGGGTAAAGCCAAACTCACAGAGGAACTAGGCATTGATCAAGAGACTGCTGAACAATTGATCGATGAATACAATCAAAAGGTTCCTTTTGTGAAACAACTGTCTCAATATGCTATGGGTGCAATGGATGAGAATGGTTTCGTGACCACGATAGGTGGTCGACGTTGTCGTTCATTTGGTTTTGTGTCTAAAAAATGGAATACAAAAGGTTTTTTTAAAACAGAAAAAGAAGCAGAGGCAGAGTGGGGCAAGTACAATTTTAAAAAGGCTTACACCTACAAAGCATTAAACAAACTGATTCAAGGGTCCGCGGCAGACCAAACCAAACAAGCAATGGTAGACTTGTACGAACAGGATGGTATCATACCTCATATACAAGTTCATGATGAACTGAACATCTCAATTGAGAGTGAGGAACAAGCAAAGATGATTGCACAAAAAATGGAAGACTGTATGCCGGGAGACACGCCTTTGCATGTACCCAGTAAGGTTGAATACATTCTAGCCAATAACTGGGGGGACGCAAAAGGTGACTGAGGATAACATTATTGACGTTTGTTTATGTCCGGGTTGCGCACATTTAACTCAAATGAAACTTTTAGAGAAGAATGTTTATTTCTGTAGACTGTGTCTTTCAAGGTTTAAACAATTTAAAAATGGTAAACTAATCTACATACCACTTGCTGTAGCTGAGACACTGGATGACAATAAAATTTTATTCACATTTAATTCTGATCGAACAGCAGAGGCCATGAAAGAAATGGACGCGCGTTTAAAAACAATATTTAAAAAATATGAAGACGACGAAGAACCTGAACCAAACGACGAAGCTGAGTTCGACGTTGATTTTGAACCTGACTTTGATCCTGACGAAGTTAATTAAGTTTTTCTAACTGACTAAATACTTCACCAACAATTGTCGACGGTCTACCGTCAGTGTGAAACGTTGCACACGATTTTAATTCTTCAAGTGGTGTACCATTCTGCAATGCAACTGAAACTAATCTTCCAAACTCAGTTAATATATCAAACCGTTCTGTTCCGGCTTTGCCTCCACCGTTGATCCAAACCTCTTTAACAACACCATTTTCAAACGAAACTGTGAGTCTGTATGGTGTTCCATTGCTGTCTTGTATAGTAAATGCGTAACACGGCCTACGGTCAGCTAATTCTGTTCTCATAATTCTTCCTTTTTTGTTGACAATTTTCCATAATCTACTACATGTAGTAGTAGATTACAATAAAATATGGAGGTTTCCATGGATTATAACGATGATTTAGCGTTCAATTTGAACAGCGTCAATGGAGATGCAAGCGCTCTGGTTATGGAGAACGAACACTTACGACTACAAAATCGTTCTTTAACTGAGCAATTGAGGGAACTGAGAGTTAGCTTCGAACAAGCAACAGGTCCTAAAAGATTTTCTGGCGTTAGATAACGAACGAAACATATAAAGAAAGGAACAAGAATGCCCGACATTCTTAAGTACAGTTCTGTCTCTGTGAATAAAAAGACATACAAAGAACTAAAGGCTGTGTCCAATGCACTATCGACTGAGCTAGGTATGAAAATATCATTGGCTAAGACTATTGAACACTTAGCAACACAGAAAGCAAAACAACTAGGATTGAATGGCCATTCAAAATCTTGAGTCATTAATCACCGAACGTTATAACTACAAAGATGTTCGACGTAAGAAGGTGAACGGAAAACGATACTACGAAGGTGAGAACAAACTTCTTCCTTCGGTCACAACCGTTATATCTGCAACGAAAGACGAAAAAGATAAGGCGGGTCTTCAACGATGGAGAGACAAAGTTGGCGACGCAGAAGCAGACGCAATTATGCATCAAGCGGCTTCTGTTGGTACCGCCATGCACAAATTTCTTGAGTGCCATATTAAAGGTGTGGGCTACGACGATCAAAGTAACATCGGTGTCATAGCTAAAAGAATGGCACAAGTTATTGTTAGAAACGCTCTTCCATCAATGGATGAATACTGGGGCACTGAGATACCTCTTTATTATCCAACATTTTATGGCGGCACAGCAGACTGCGTAGGAGTTTGGCGTGAACAACCAGCAGTCATTGATTTTAAACAGACAAACAAACCGAAAAAAGAAGAGTGGATTGAAGATTACTTTACACAGTTGGCGGCATACTGCATGGCGCACGATGCGTTGTATGGTACAAAGATGGAAGCAGGCGTTATTCTTATGGCGTCGCGTAGTATGGACTTACAAATGTTTACGATCAACGGCCAACGGTTAGATGATTACAAATACAAATGGCTAAAGCGATGCGAAAAATATTATAATTTAGGAGAATAAAATGATGGATGAAACTATACTTTGTGACACGTGTCAAACTCCCTTGTTAAAGGAAGAGTTGCCAGAAAATAGAAGGCCTTCGCTAACATCACTTATATCTGGTGTGATCTTAGGTTCTTTTCCAACAGAACATGAGTGTATGGTATGTTATTTTAAAAGAGCAGACTTAGATGGTAAGTCAACTGATCCTGAAGATCAAAAATTACATAAAGAATTTATAGAAGAACAAGCTTCTATACGGAAAAAAAGATTCAATTAAAATGTATAACATAACTGAACTACCACGATTTCAAAAAAACTTTGGGCGACCGTACATCTACAAGAACGCATTGTTGTTGATGGCCTCTGAGTGGTTTATTGATGATAAGACGTTGCCTTTGATCAATGGTGCGCTACCGGTTATGCAACGTTTCGAGAACGAAGAAGGCCTTGAAGATCCCGAGCCTACCAAACTACGGAACACGATCAACGAACCGTTGAATGAGGTGTTTACCTTGCCTATTTTTTCAGAAGAATTTTGCTCTGTATTCATGGACGAAGTGCAGAACATGGAAAAACAATTTACCTTTGAACCAAACTACAGCGAACTGAAGCAACATCAGATTAATGAGTTTGTTTTGCAAAATGATGCGCGAGATTTGTACCTGTCGTTAATGAAACTTGTTATCTCTAAAATCAATGCAGTCTTTCAAACATTATGGAACAGAGATGTTGTGGGTGGTGGCATTCAAGTCGCGAACTACAACCCAAGAGACATCAGTCAGACAGCATGGCATCATGACGCGAGCGCCGATATTAGTATGGTGGTGCCGTTGAACACCGGAGATTACAAAGGTGGAGGCACAGAGTTCTTTGGACGAGGAGTTGTACCGCCGTTGCCTAACGGACACGGCCTTATTTTTCCTAGTTTTACTCACTTACACAGGGGTCTACCAGTTGAAGATGGTGATCGCTATCTATTGGTATTTTGGTTGCAATCAGAGGAACGAAAGGAAGATTTATGAGCGTACGTTGGACAACAAAAGAATTAGTGTCTGTATTAGAAAAGTTTTGTACGAGCCCGGAAGGTGCGGACGCCAGAGTATCTCTTGCTGTACCCATGGGATTTGGTTCACGACCTAACACATCATTTGACATAAAAAAGATTGATCTTGTACCGAACACTATTATAGGTGCGAAAGAAAAGTATCGTTTAATAATTGTAATACAGGAATTATAATGAACTGTTGGAGCTGTGGACACGAATTGATTTGGGGCGGTGATCACGACACCGAGTGGGAAGACAACGAAGAAGAACAGCACATGGTCGTCACAAATTTATCGTGCCCTAAGTGTACAGCAGAAGTTATAGTATATCATGTCAACGTAGAAGGGAGAACAAATGATCAATAGAAGACTCAAAGATCAAATCACATTGAACCGCAGGATAACAAGACTGCAACAAAAGTATGATGACCTTACAACACCAATGAGTATGAAGACCATCTGGGGCGGGCATTTGTATGCTTTATTAGAGAAGCGTAAAAAAATTAAACGCGACCAAGAAGCAGAACTTGCTGAACAACAAATTATGGAAGCGCGCAAGAGTGGTATTATCTAGTGGTTAAAAAATTTCAACGAGAAACGCACCACGAACCAACGATCAAGGGCACAAGTCAAGGCCGCAACCCTATCACAAGCACAATGAACAAGAGCAAGCGCCGTTCTTTTAAGCCATATCGTGGTCAAGGAAGACAACGATAAAAAATACTTGACAGATATAAACACTAGCATTATATAGTACATTAATTGTTCTCGTTTTGGCTTTAGTAGTGTAGCAATGCTTGACATGAAAACCCAAAACGAGACAGCGCAAAGAAGGAGTAACATGACAATAGAAATAGATTTAAACAATATAAGTAAAGATAAAATCATAGAACTTCTAGATTTAATGCAACAACTGGAGAAAGAGTTGCTTCAAGATGATTATTGGTTTGATGAACTTTAAATAAGGGGAAAGACAGAAAGGAATACTTATGCTAACAAGCGCAGATTTTGATAGAGACAACTACATTACACAACACGAATTGTGTGAGGCAATAAATACATTGTGTCATTTTGTTGATGATCACCATGGAAAAGGAGTCAGCAAAAAAGTTCGTGACGCAGTAGCTTATTTAGACAAAGCCGTGGCAGATAAAGAATTGGTCATGGCTTATTATCCATAGAAAGGAATATTATGTTTACAGCAAATGAGATCAGACGATTGTGGAAGGCATTCTACAACAAAGACATTGATGAGGAGTTTATTAAGTACATACAAAAGTCATGGGGCAAAGCTTATGAATGATGCAGTAGGAATTATAGGTACCAAAGTTTGTGTAGTTTGTGAAGAAGAGTTCGCAATCAACAGATGGCAAAGGCAGAAAAAGTATTGTTCTGACCGGTGCAGTGCAGCGTATTTAAGGGTTCACGGACACTTAAAAACCAAGTACACTGAACTAGAACCAACGAAAAAACTGGAGTCAAAGAAATGAAAAAAGAAAAAATAAATACCAAAGAAATGATAACGCGTAGAGCAAAAAAATTTGAAGATGAATACACTCAAGGCTTACATTTTGATATTAGAAGCCAAGGCTCTTGTTTTATAACCATGCAAACAAATGCGGGCCCGCTTACTGTTTACATAGACAGCATGGACGGATTAACAGATCCACCATTTGTTGAAGCAGAGATCTTTGGCAGAAAATCAAAATGTATGTTTTTAAAATAACAAGGGGAGTTATGAAAACATTATTTCTATTTGCAATCATGGTGCTGTTGACATCTATGTCGATCAATCAATATCGATACCTTGATGTAAACTGGTGCTCATCTGAGATACAGATACTGCGCGATCAAATCAGCGATATATGGTATTACTATGATTTTGATGAATAGATGGGGGTTCATTGTCTACGGTATACGGCTCACGGCCAAGGGACAAAAATTACCTCTATAGAGTTTTTTTGCCAGAAAATATTCTGACCAAGAAAAAAAATAATTTTACAGGTAATTTGGTAATTTTTTATACGTAATGTATATATATCAATAGGTTAATACAGTTTATTAAAGTAATTTTAGGGTAATTTACAGGTAATTTTAGCACATTACAGGTAATTTACTGTAGAGTCGTGTGGGCGGAACTTTATTTTGTTTAAAAATATTTCTGGCAGAAATACTCTTAGAGGTCTTTTTCTATGTTCTTCTTTAGATAGTCAAGGAACCAAGGATTGTCTCTGAAGACACCCATTAGATAATTGCTGAGTTGATTTATTGTGAGTTCTTCAGCGTCTTCTTCCTTAAGAGGGCCGTTAGCTTGATTAAGCCCGGATCCGTAGGCGCACGCGTGCATTACCTCATGTAATAAAGTGTTAGATTTTTCTTGTCCGCACAGATCATGTTGTATTTGAATGAGCCCTTCTCTAGATTTGTACTGCCCATAGCAGTCTGTGAGCTCATCTGTCCTAAAATCGGGCGCCACCCACTCAATTCGTATATCTCTGTAGCCTACTTTTACTAGTTCTGGCTCACCTTCAGGCGTCTTCACTACTTGCGGTCTGCTTTTCTTTTTCATTACGCTTGATCTTTCTCTTGTTTATAATTTCTTCTGCCTTGCCTTCAATAATCTTTGGATTGATTTGGTTGGCTATTGACTCTAGCTCTTTACGAACTTCGTCCGCTGATAGCTGATCTATCTTTCCATGCATGATGGTTTTGGTTTCGTGGTACAGTCCTGCCGCTTTACCTCTTGCAACTTCTGCTTGTACAGCCGCCGAAAATGAGTTCTCTTCTAGTGCTCTACGCTTGATGTCCGCGAGATCACGCATGTGGGTCTCCAGAGATGCTCGATATTTCTCGTTCACTTCTTTTCTGAGCTTGTTGATTTCTTGTACAACGAGAGGATAGTAATTTGAATTCTGTAGTTCACTAGCTGACGACCTTGCTCGTTCTTTAGCGTAACCGCTTTGGACAGCACATTCTGTAGCCGTTAGACGTCCTTCGTTATATACCAAAAGATTAACGAATTTTAGTTGTTGGGGTGTAAGGTGCTTTCTTCTCGACATCTAGTATCTGTTCTCCTTGAAGCTACTATATCTAGTGGTTGTGGAAAAAGTCAATAAAAAAAATAAAATAATTATAAAATGCTATTGACTATGGGAAACAAATCAGATTATGATTCGAAATAATTTATTAGAAAGGAAGAATGATGGGTAGATATTTCGAAGGTGATATAGAAGGCAAATTTTGGTTTGGCGTACAAGATAGTGATGACGCAAATTTTTTTGGTGTTGAGGGTCAGTTTCATTATTTAAGTTATTATTTTGATGAGGATAACTTAGATGACATAAAAAGAGGCATTGATGAGTGCAAAGAAAGATTAGGGGATTGGAAGAAAAAACTGGACGACTTTTTTGAAAAGAATGACAGCTATAACGACAAGATGTTAAAAGAGCAGATCAATCTAACAGACAGGTCAATGCTCGAGTGGTATGCACGATTAGGATTAGGCGAAAAGATTTTAAAATGTGTAGAAGAAAATGGTCAATGTGAATTTGAGGCGGAGTGTTAGATAATGAAAGAACTCAATATACAAGTTTATTCTGCTGAAGAAGGACACTACGAGATGTTAGAACAGTTTGAACAAATTTTAGACAGATTTAATATTGATTGTTTTAATGACGAACAAGAAGCCAAGAAAGAAGACGTTGATCTTTATATTAGAATTATAGAAAGGAAAAATGATGATAGAGGAATTATTAGATAAATACTCAGTTGATGAGTTTGACGACTTGTTAATAGAGATCATAAATAGAATGAAAGAAAGAAAAGAAACAGAAAGCGAGGAAGAACAATGAGTAAATTAGATATAAAAAAAGAACACATAGGTAAAAAAATCTATGACATAAAAATAAGTGAGTACGTTGTAGAACACTATAAAGTTATGGCAGATAGCGAAGACGAGGCCACTGACATTATGTTCAACAACAGAAAAGATCAAGCTGATGGAGACACTATATTGTATCAAGGCTACAAAGACCACCTTGACGAAATTAATGTTCAAGAGCTTACGTCAATCAAGGAAGACGATTTTCGTCAATACGGAGAAGAAGACTTTGAATGTGAATATGATGGGGGGTATGATGAGTAATATGTATGAAGTAGATTACAATGGCGACACAATTACGTTAGATGACAATCATAGTGCAGAGCCAAGATACGAACTAAGCAAGATCAAAGTTGAAGTGGTATTTGATGGTGATGTATCCAAAGTGTTCAATAGTGTTGTGTTGTCTGACGAAACAATCGCTAACATTTATAGAGATATTGATAATCATATTATAGAGGGGTACGATCAATGAGCATGTACAAACAAAAGATGTTTGATTTATCTGAGGAACGTATCAATCAGAAAATTACTCACCTTAGACACGGACTAGTTACAGTAGATGAGGTACTATCGGACTTACATGATGACCTTGTAGTATCTAGCATGTGGTCATTGTTTGAGGTAGAAAAGATAATTGCTTTTGAACTTAGACGAGGGGAGACAGTACAATGAATAGTTTTGTTGAACTTAACAAGTGTCATGTTTGTGGTAAAGAAGGCAATGATGATGAAATAATGTTAGATCTTACAGAAATATTAGAGTGTTCTAATAAAAGATTAGAGCAATGGCAAAAAAGTAATCCTAAAATAATGTTATATGATTGGTTTTGTGACCCTTGTGCTAGTAAAATAGGAAACCAGATAGAAAGTGAGGTAGTACAATGAAAAAATACACGCGTTATATAAGCAATATGGGTTGGCTGTACATTGTAGTTATTTTGGGAGCCGTTTACTTCCCTGTACGAGCTATTATTTTTTGGGGGTGGGGAGTATGACAATAGATGACATAATCGAAGACATAAGAAACCTCAGAGACGCAGACTTTCATGTATGCCCTAACGAAACAGACGACAGTCTTGAATGCACCTGTGGACTTTTTGACCAAGTAATAGATAAGTTAGAGGAGTTGAAGAATGGAAAGTGATCTTAAGTTTGAATACAACAACGAACAGTCCGAAGATGAAAATTTTGATAGATGGCTCCGTTGGACAAACAGAGAGCATAGGGCATACAACGAACCAGAGTACACCAGACAACAAGGACTAATTGTTTTTAAAAAAATATATAAAAG
>TARA_R110001599_G_scaffold226254_1_pt1 | contig 27059 bp, 25 predicted proteins | sample TARA_R110001599 | Tara Oceans TARA_R110001599 (sample SAMEA4398360) | marine metagenome | biome: Polar Biome; feature: [MES] marine water layer (ENVO:01000295) within the mesopelagic zone...; material: water (ENVO:00002006), including particulate matter (ENVO:01000060) such...
TGACTTAACGAAACGCCTCGGTCGTAAGATCGGGGCTTTTTTGCGTTCCGCGATACGGCCGTGCGAAGATCGCGGCGTAGCGTTTGTCACTATTATATTGCCCGTACAAATATCTCTGCCGTTCGATTACATCTTATCCGTAAGTGAAGCCAGTCGGCTACAAGTTCCGAAAGGCCGCAAAGGCGTTTTGACTTTTTTATCGAAACACAAAAGTTACTTTGGCTTTCACTTTTGACTATCCTGAATTTGCTACATTTTTTCAAAAATCCGCATGCAGAACGATCAATGTCAGTATTTTAGTCAAAGCTTTAGCTCCTGGCGCGCATATACTGGCACAAAATCGCTAAGCCGACTGTTTGCAAACAGTTAGAGGCAACCTGTCAGAAATGACGATTTGATAGTTGCTGTGGCACTGCTGATTCTATCGCGATATGTCGGAATTTACGCGCAATGAGAGTGAGCGATTTTATTTGCTCAAGCCGCCTTTCCGCTTTACGCCGAAATCTCAGACATATCGCAGGACGCGAATTGTGCCCAAGAGCAGCCGTAGTTCTGCGTTCAGGCACTAAGCACCACCTGGTAGTGCTTATGTCAATCAAAACCTAAACGGAATTTTGTAATGTCTGAGCGACTCACCGCGTCAAGGCTTCCGTCGCAAAACGACAGCCTCAGTCGACTCAGCAGATTCGGGTTCACTCTAAGAAAGCGATAAAAACTTCAATTTCAAAGAAAGAACCTTACTCGGCGAGCGCTTTTGGTGCATCATCGGACTGATCCTAAAGCGACCTCAATATTTCCCAGAGAGGCCTTGTGGCCATGTGTGCTTAGCTGGACACGGTTGTCTAATCATCGGTATTGCAGATATAGAGGATAAGGATGGCCGAAATTGCAGCGAATCTGAAGGAACCGGTAAGCGAGCCATCGCCGATTTCTGTCTGCCACATCTGAAAAAAAGCACCGCCCCACGTCATGAACACGCCGAACCAAGTAAAAAGCGCGAGTCCGGCAGCGATAATGCCAGCCCTTTTTGCGGCAGCAAATTCAGCGGCGGATGCGCCCCGGGCGCGAAATAGATCCCAACTGCCCTTGATTCCGAAAAAGCCAATCGCGAACTCAAGCGCAAAAACAGTAATAACGGCTGCCAATTGCAGAGCCGGATTTGACACCCGGAAGAATAAAGTATCGGGATAAGACTCATGATCCGCCATCGAAAGAACGTAGGAGACCCCGCTTCGAGCTGCCTCAAAATTAGCAATGTTCTGTAAGACATAGAATAACGCGTGGAGGCCGATAGATAACACAAGCATAGCTTTTAAAATTCGAACCATATTCCATTCCTCTTCGATGATCTTGGCCGTCAGGATAATATTCGGACCAACTCGTGGTTTAGTCTAGCGGAGGTTCCCGCTAGTCTGGAGGATGCCCTTATTAGGGATTTACATTTTCGAAAAACCCAGAATCCTGTCTTCGCCATCGGAAATCCTGAAAGACGGGGCAGTTGGTTGGTAATTCTACGACCAGCCTGCCAGTATGTTATCGGTCTCCAAGCCTACCTACTTTGGATGAGTGGTTGCCGCGCATGATATGCTTTCTGTAAATGCATTCTTGCGCAACTTTTGAGGGCAGCTATGACCAATCCGAATGCAATGAAGAAGCAGATCGACGAATTCTGGGCGAGCATTTCCGCAAAGGATATTGAGCGGTATCTGGCGTGCTTTGCGCCGTCGGCTACTGCTCACGATCCAGTCATCAATCCGCCTTTGGTGACCTCGGCCGAGCGCCGGAAATATATGGAAGGTCTCTTTGAATCTCTCGATATTATCGCCGCATCAATCGATTTTATCACTGTTTGCGGAACCAGCACCGCTGCCAAATGGACTGTAAAAGCGACGAGTGCCGGAAATGATGTGCTACTAGAAGGTATCGACACATATCGCCACGGCGATGATGGGCGTATCGAAGAGATGTGGGGCTATTTTGAGAGTTAGCGATTCCGGCCGCACGCTCGCATCAGGAGATAGGTTAGTGTCCTTTGTTCCACAACTGCTCGCAGCGTTTCCTGAAGACGGAACAACGATGAAGCGCCCGGATTATTCGGCACCGGCATCACTCTCGGAATTGAAACGTGAATATGCCAATTCACCAGAAGACACAATGCTGATTGCCGGCGGACAAAGTCTGTTGCCGGCACTGTTCAAAGGCGGGTCTATACCCGACAGGCTTATCGATATCGGCCGAGTGGCGGAGCTTCGGCTTCTGGAAGTTGGCAGCGACAACATTTTTCTCGGCGCGGGACTAACCTTTACTGAAATCTTGGCGAGCAAGGCCGCCGCCGTCCTTCCGGGATTGGTGGCGGCTTTGGGATATGTGGGCAATTGCACCATTCGCAATCGCGCGACGGTAGGCGGATCGCTCGCATGGGCAGACCCGCGTGCCGAGCTATCGCTCCTGCTCTTGACACTGGAAGCCGTTGTGGTCACCGAACGGCGAGAATTTGCACTCGCCGACCTCTATGGTGAGGCAAGCCAAAACAGCCTCGACCCGGGCGAGATTATCGTGGGTGTTCGAGTGAGCGGTTTTGAAGCCAAAAAATGCAAGTTCCTGGAGTTAATGCCTCGAGCTTCGGCTGGCCGAGCGGTCGTCGGCGTTGCTGTCTGCTGCGACCAGTTCGGTTCCCTGCGCATTGCCGTGAGCGGACTATGGAAGCGCCAGCTTTGTGCCAATGTTGTCGGCGGCGATCCCGCCGCGAAAAGTCTCGCCGAGGCTTGGTTGGCCGATCATCATGAAGCAGCTGCGACGCTTGCGGATATCGCGTTCGGATGGGCGTATCGACGCCGGGCTGCGGCCGTCCTGATGACGCGCGCGATTGAGGCGGCCCGCCGGTGACTGACGGAAAGCGCCATTTCGAACTCAATGGTCAACCCATCGAATGCGATGCGCATCCCGCAAAACTGGTCGTCGATTATCTGCGCGACGACGCCGGACTGACCGGAACAAACATCGGATGTGGCGAGGGGGTATGCGGGAGTTGCTCGATATTGGTCAACAATTGCAGCGCCAGATCATGCCTTCTGCTCCTCGGGCAGATCGAAGAGACGTCGGTGCTAACTATCGAGGGGCTGACAGACCATCCGCTCGGGCCGGCAATCCAGGACGCCTTTTCCCGCCATTTCGCCGCACAGTGCGGCTATTGTACTCCGGCGATGCTGATCATCGCGCTCGAATATTTACTTGACGGGACGGTGGCAGATCATACCGACGAAACCGTGATCCGTGACCGTTTGGCTAGCGTAATGTGCCGGTGCACTGGCTATCAGCCGATCATCGATGCCGTTCGCGAAGTTGCGAAATCACTTGCATGTGGTTCCGCTTCGCAAATGCTGCGGACTGCGCCGTGACCGCGAAAATCGGTCAGTCCGCACTCCGCCCCGATATCGCCCGTTTCGCAAGGGGAGAAGGCAAATATGTCAGCGATATAGCCGCGCCCGACGCGCTCTGGATCGCGCTTGCCCGCAGTCCGGTAGCCCATGCCGAATTGATATCGGTCAATATTGATGCAGCCCTGCGTGTAACCGGAGTCCAGGGAGTGTTCACCGGGCTCGACCTTGCCGGTACGACACCGCAATCCTCGCTGTGGGATTTGCCGGGACAAAATCATACGCATTTGCGTGCGCTTGCCGAGGATCGCCTGCGCTACGCCGGCCAACCGTACGCGGCTGTTGCCGCTGAAACGCGCGAGGCCGCCGTGCAGGCAGCAGCTTTGATCACCTGCGACAATCGTCCGTTGGCAACGGTCGGCTCAATCGATGAATCCTTGATCGGTGATACGCTGCTTTATCCCGAGTGGCAGTCCAATGTCGTCGCCGAGCAACATTGGGAGGTTGGTGACGCAACCGGCGCATTGTCACAATCGCACCTGGTTGTTGCCGAGCGCTTCATGAGCGGGAGAGTGCATCCGACGTCATTGGAACCGAGGAGTGTTCTGGTGCGCCCCGAAACGGACGGCAGTCTCACGATATGGACGTCAACCCAGTCAATCCACCAGGTGCGCGCGAGCGTCGCGGAATGTCTGGACCTGCCCGAACACCGGTTGCGTGTGATTGCGCCGGACGTGGGCGGCTCTTTCGGCATGAAGGCATGCGCCTATGGCGAGGAGACGCTGCTCGCATTTATCGCGTTAAAATTAAACCGTCCGGTTCGCTGGATTGAAACACGCCGTGAAGCATTTATCGGTTCGACACACGGTCGCGACCACCGCTTTGATCTGGAGACCGGCTTTGATGCTGATGGACGTATCACGGCGATGCGCGGCGAAGTCATTCTCGATAAGGGCGCTGATGCGTTCGGCGTTTCGATCGGCACTGCCTGGATCTCTGGGGCGGTAATCACTAGCGTGTATCACGTACCTGCAATCGATATCTCTGCCTCCGGACTTGTTACCAACAAGACCCCAACCGGTGCTTACCGAGGCTTTGGTCAACCCGAAGCTGCATTTGCGATCGAGCGCACCCTCGATATCGCTGCGAATAGGCTCGGCATTGATGCGGCGGAGATCCGCCGCCGCAATTTCGTGCCGTCATATGCGCTGCCCTATACGACGCCAACCGGATTGGTGCTCGACAGCGGCGACTATACCGGCCTGCTTGATTTAACGCTATCTCGCTTCGGCTATACGGATCGCACCCGGGCCGCCAAGAGCCGAGCTAGGGGCGACCTCCGCACGGGAGTGGGCTTCGCCTGCTATTCCGAAGTGACCAATTTCGGCCCCTCCGCCCTGTGCAAGGCGATAGGTGTCGCTAATGCGGGCTTTGACGTCGCGACCATTCGCATGGAACCCAGCGGACATGTTCGCCTGTTTACCAGCCAGACGCCGATGGGCCAGGGTATCGAGACTGTGCTCGCCCAGATCTGCGCCGACGAACTGACCGTACCGGTCGAAGACGTGGCGGTAGTGCACGGTGATACCTTGTCGGCTTCCTACACCGGATATGCAAGTGGAGGCAGCCGGGGTGCGGGTGTCGGAGGTGCGTCTGCGGCGCTCGTCTCGCGTAAGCTTGCAGATCAAATCAGGCGCTGGGGAGCGCTCGTGCTGAAGGCCGATCCTGCCGAAGTCGAACTGATCCAAGGCGGCGTGCAGGTTGTCGATGATCCCGTCCGGCGTTGTTCGATGGCGGCGATTGCCGGCGAGGCTTATTTTCCTTCGACCGTTCCCGAGGGACTGGAACCCGGCCTAGAGGCGAGGGCTGTATTTGAACCTTCGTCCCTAGCAATTTCTTACGGTGTCGTTGCCGTCGAAATTGAGGTTGACCTTGCCCTCGGTACTGTACGTGTAAAGGATGTTGTCTTTGGCCACGACTGCGGAGTCCAGATCAACCCGAAGATCGTCGAGGGACAGATCATCGGTGGTGTGGCGCAGGCGATCGGGGCATCGTTGTTCGAGACTATCGAATTCGACGATGCAATGCTGCCGGTGACAACATCTCTCCACGATTATTTCTTGCCACTCGCGGCCGATATACCGACCATTAATCTCGTCCACCAGACTACACCGACGCCATTTTCGCCGCTCGGCGTCAAAGGGGTCGGGGAAAGCGGGGTCATTGGCACGCCAGCAGCTATCGCCAACGCCGTCCAACATGCGCTGGAGGGCAGCGGCCTGTTACTTACCCTGCCGCTGACTCCCGAAAGGGTTCTTAAAGCTAACGACACTCTGCGTTGAACGAGCAACCCTGCCCACTTTGGTGGAGTAGTTAGCTTGCGGCTTCACTCTATCATCTCGCCTTTGAATAAACAGCGAGTTGGGAGACTGATATGACGAAATCGATCCTTATGATGGTTACATCGAACGATCGCCTAGGCGAAAACGGCGGTGCGACAGGCAGCTGGCTCGAAGAGCTGGCGGCGGCCTATTATGTGTTCGTCGATGCCGGTCACAAAATTGGCTTCGCCTCCACCCGGGCCGGAGTAGTACCGATCGACCCCGCCAGCCTAGAAGATCCTTGGGTCACTGAAGCCGGCCGGCGGTTCCTAGAGGATGAATCCGTACAGACGCAACTCGGTGAAGCCCAGGCGATCGAAGCCGTCGATCCATCGAACTATGATGCCATCTATATGGTAGGCGGAGCAGGCACAGCCTGGGATTTCCCAGACAATACTGCTCTTGCTAGCGTCGTCGAAGCGATCGATCGCAATAACGGAATCGTCTCGGCGGTTTGCCATGGCGTTCTAGGTTTGGCGGGCGCGAACGATTCAAGCGGAGAAGCGCTGGTTAAGGGACGGCAGGTCACCGGCGTCAGCAATAATGAGGAAGTGCTGACAGAATTCGATAAAATCGTTCCGCTTCTTCCCGAAGATAAACTGGGCGCGCTCGGAGGAGTCTATACTGCTGCCGACGAACCCTTCGGCTGCCATGTAGTGCGCGACCGCAACCTGATTACGGGACAGAATCCCGCATCCGCTGGCCCCTTAGCTCAAGCCGTCCTCTCGGCAATGGCGGAATAGGTCGCGTGGAAACTCTCGGGTAAGAATTTTGAATCTAAAAAGGGAGAGCGAACGATGGGAAAAGCGAAGGTAACCAGACGGATAGAATCGCCGGCAAAATTGGTTTGGGAGTCGTTGTCCTGGTTTGGCATGGAAGCGCTTGCGGGAGGATCGCTTTTTAGCCGCGTGGACTTTCATGAATCCCAATTACGGCCTGGAATCACGAAAACCCTTCACGTCAATGATGGGCTACCGCTTTGCGAACGGCTCGAATGGATCGACGAAAGCGACATGACATACGGCTATCGGGTCGTCGATACCGGTTCGCTTCCCGTAACCGACTATCAGGGTCGAGTCCGCGTGACGCCCGCCGGGCCCGATGCGTGTAATGTTATTATTAGTTCAACCTTCTCCGGCGTAGGAATCAGCGATACGGAATGGAGTGAAATGTGGATTGAGATTGAGCAAAGCCTCCTTACCGCCGTAGAATGTCATATTGCCGGAAGCGAGGTTGCCTAGTAGGCTAGACAGATGAATTCCAATGTGACGCCTTTGCTAGGACTAAATGACCAGGTGGCCGGCAATAATCCGCTTGCGAGGTTTGCGCCCCCGGCATTCGGGTACGAGATGATCCGTCGTTCTGTTCTGGTAGGCCACCCGACAGCCAACCGGATATTGCTCACTGCGCCAGCCGGTTTCGGCAAGACCGTCGCACTTGCCCAGCAGTTCGAGCAAAGCATCGGCGCTGGCAAAAAAGCGCGCTGGCTGTCGCTATCGTCGCAGGATAACGATCCCGATCGACTGCTGCGCAATCTGGCAAAGGCCTTTGCTCCCGAGATTGCGCACCGCGAAGAAGACGCTTGGGAAGCAATAGAGATGATGCATGGTACAATGGCACTTTCGCTCGACCTCGCAGTCTTCCTCGATGGGGTTGATCGAATCTCCAACGAAAAATCCATCCGGCTACTCGACGATTTCATTTTCGGTTTCCCTGCTGGTCCGCTCTTGTACATGGCGAGCCGTCGTCTGCAGGGCTACCGGTTTCTCAACGCGCAGTTGGACGGTAGCTTGAAGGTGATTACCGAACAGGCGCTCTGCCTGACCGACGATCAATGCGCCAAGCTACTGGGCTCCGAATGGAGTTACGATGACGCTTGCCTAGCAAATCGTCTGACTGAAGGATGGGCAGCGGGACTGCGGCTTTTATCGCTCGAGCCCGAAGCGGCACGTGCCTTGCTCAATCAGCGCCTAGAAGTTCAGAAACTCACACCGCTGCTTTACCAGTATATCGAACGTGAAATTGCCGGCATGATGCCTGATAACCAATTCGAGGCCGTTATCCTGGCGAGCGTGTTCGACAGGTTCACTTCGGCGATGCTCGGCGAAATTCTGGAGATGAAAAATGCTTGGGCTAGTCTCGAGGCGCTGGCAGAAGAGGGGCTGGTCGTCCGCTATCTTGATTCGGCCGACCGGACATGGCTATCTCTGAGGCCTATTTTCGGACGCTATTTCCGGGCGCGTCTCACCGCGCGTGATAGCAAACAGCTTGAGGTGCTGCAGGATTTCGCTGCCGAATGGTTTCAGCAGCACGGACATCCGGACGAAGCGATCCGGCTTGCATTGCGTATGCATGACACCAATCATGCAACGCGCATCATGGAGGAAGCCGGAGCGTTGCGTGTCGAACTGCGTAGCGGAACTTCGATACCCGTGGGCGACGACCAAGATAACCATGCGGCAAATTTCCCGCTGGTGTCGCTGGGACGAATATACACGCTCGTTCGCACTGGCAGGCTTGCGACCGCCCGCAAGGCCTTCGAACAATTGCGCAAACAATCGAACGAGTTTTCCAATTTTGATACGGACGGAAATTCTGCGGTCGTCATTGGTTTTGCCCGAATGATTGAAGCGATTCTCAATGGGTCGGAAGATCGCGAAGTTGACGAAAATTCAACGGTCTTGCTTGAGGAAGAATTCGCTGCGGCCCTGGTCGCCGATCCGATACTGGCAGGTGCCATCAGCTCGCTGCTTGCCTTGTCCTACATGTCGCTCGGTCGCCCCGATGAAGCAATGACAATCTGCAACGTCGGGCTAAACATTGTGCGCGACTTTGGCGACAATCCTGTGACCATCTTTCTGCTATTCCACCAAGGCAGAATCGCCATAGCACGCGGACAACTTGCAGATGCCGCCGCCCATTTTGATGCTGCTGCCAAGGCGTTGTCAACCAAACAGGCCGGCACTGAATACGAAGCTATCGTGGTTAGGGTGTTCCAAGCCGAGCTCGCCTACGAACTGGACGACCTAGAGACTGCCTCCCATCTCTTGCGGCCCGCGCTTCAGTGCATCTCACAGGTCAACGGCTGGTTCGAACTATACGCCTCGCTGTTCGGAACGGCAGCGATGATCGCGGCACTGACCGAAGGCCATGACGCTGCCAGCAAATTGCTGGATCTTTCCGACAATCTCGCGCGCCAGAGAAACATGCCGCGCCTTGTGCAACAGACTGCGGTCGATCGACTGCGAGAGGCAACCAGGGCTGGCAAGCGCCGTGAGGCAGTGAAGCTGCTTGAGACAGAGCCTTTAGCATCATTGGTACGAGACGAAACGGACAGCGATCCACTTTCGGCTTGGCATTTGCGCGTACGAACTCCAGCGCTTATTGAGGCGTCGCGACTAATGCTCGACCTCGGACGGAAGAAAGAGAGCTGCGACTATCTGGCGCGGGTCAGGCCGGACTATCTCGAAAAAGCCGACATCCGCTTGCGGTTTGGATTTCATGTCATGGCGATGCAGACTGCCTTCCAGTTGCGGCGCTACAACGATGCCTTCGCACATTTGCAAACAGTTCTCGAAGAAGCGGCCACACATGGCCTGAGTCGCCGACTACTCAATCATCGTTCCTCGATCATAAGTATGACCGACTGGTCATCACAGAACGGCCGTCGGTTGCCGTCCCACCTCAAAAACTTCGTCGATCATGAACTTCGCAACGTCGAAGATGCCCATGCCGTTCAGCAATCCGTGCCGCTGCGTAGTTCGAAAGGCAGCGGTGCAGTCCGCTTCGCGCTGAGTCCCCGTGAAACTGAAGTCATCTGCCTGATAGCAGAAGGATATCTCACCAAGGAAATCGCCTACCGACTGGGCATATCCGAAGGAACCGTCAAGACCCATCGCAAGAACATCAATGCAAAATTAGGTGTATCGAGCAGATCGCAGGCGATTCGCAGGGCACGGGAACTGCTCATTCTCTGAATTGACCGTAGCTAGCCTAGCGGCAGGCCGACCGAGTGACTTTCTTACCAGCACCACCATATTCTACCCCCTTTCGATGACTAGAGTCGCTGATGACAATCTTTAGACATGTTGTGGTCGTCTTCAATCACGGGAAAAATCTGAGAAAATATTCCGACTACAATATAGAGGAAATATGGATGAAGCACATCGTTTTCGGGGTTTGTTTAACCGCTTTGCAACTGGTTTCAGCAGCGCCGGGTCATGCCCAGCGCAATGACCAGTCGACTGGTGCCGAAGCTGACGAGGGTTCCTTCGGGCAGATCATTGTCACGGCTCGCCGTCAATCAGAGAGCATTCTTGACGTGCCCGACACGATTCAGGCTTTTTCTTCCGACCAGATCGAACAGGCTGATGTCCGTTCGATCAACAATTTGCACGAGCTGGTGCCAAACTTCCAGATCGTAGAAGCTCAGCAGCCAGGTGTTGCACTCATCAATATCCGCGGCATAGGACAGGCGCGCAACGGAGAAGCCCCGATTGCAGTCATCGTTGACGGCGTTCAGCAAAATTCATCATATCAGATAACCCAGGACCTGTTCGATGTCGAACGTATCGAAGTACTCAAGGGTCCGCAGGGTTCGCTCTACGGGCGCAACGCCATTGGTGGTGCAGTCAACATTGTCACTCGCGCACCTGGTGACGAATTCGAAGGTATGGCCGAAGCCACTTATGCGAGCGGCGACGAAATTCGCGCCCGGGCTTCGCTCTCCTTGCCGCTGACGGATAGTGTCGGGTTTCGGGTATCGGGAAGCTATATCAACCGCGATGGACAGATCGAAAATTCTACGCTCGGTGAGAATGTTGATTTCAACGAGAATACGTCGGTTCGCGCTGTTCTCCACGCCGAGCCTTCGCCATTCGTCACAATTGATCTGCGCGGCTCGTATTCCGATCAGAAGGCCGGCGCTTCCTATTATGTGAGCGGTCTCGCCAATGCGCCGCGTGATCCGGTCGTCGGTAATCTGCTAGGCGTGGCAACCCGTGAGCTGGCCGATCTGTCATTGCGCGCCGAATTCGATCTTGGTGGGACCACGTTAACGTCAGTCAGCGCCTACTCCTGGCTTCAGTCGGGTCTGTTCGAGGAGCTAGACTGGGTTGAACTCGACCTGCTTGCCGCGACCCAAAACCTCGACAACAAGGCATTCAGTCAAGAGGTTCGGCTGTCGTCTGATAATGATGCTGCACGCCTCCGCTGGACTCTCGGCCTATACTATCTTCATATCAATCGCGATCTCGATACGGCAATCTTTCTGCAGCCTGACTTGAGCGGTGTGGGGGTTCCAATTCCTTTGCCGCCAACGCTGTCCACCGATAGCAATGACGCCTATGCGGCGTTCGGACAGCTGGTCTACGACGTGACCGATGAGATCGAACTAACCCTCGGGCTGCGCTACGATATCGACGACCGTAACCAGGTCGATCGCAACCCGCTCGTTCCAGGCGCCCCTGCTGAGTTCGATGCTTCCTTCAATTCCTTGCAACCAAAGGTTTCGCTGGCATACAGCTTTCCCAATGACAGTTTGATATATATGACCGTTGCCAAGGGTTTTCGCAGCGGCGGTTTCAACGCCAACGATGTGGTGACCCGGCAATATGGTGCCGAAGAGTTGTGGAACTATGAAGCAGGCTTCAAAGCTGTCATGGCAAACCGCAGCGTCATCCTGAATGGCGCAATTTTTTATACCGAAATCTCGGACCGGCAATATTACGGGCTCGACCTTTCAGCCGGCCCCAACCAGTTCATCGCCAACCCGATCCCCGAATCGCACATCTGGGGATTGGAGGTCGAATTGCTCGCCCAACCAATGGATGGGCTGAACCTGTCGGTTGCAGGAGGCTTGCTCGATTCAAAAATAGATACCTACGACCTTTCGGTTTTCGCCAATACGCTCGCCAACGGCGATTTTACGGGTAACGAGCTCAACCAGACGCCTGGTTATACCTTGAATGCGGCAGCACAATATGCCTTCGCACTGGGGTCCGGCGAACTGCTCACCCGCTTCTCGGTTTCGGGGTCCGGTGGCGATTATTATTGGGAAATCAACAATGAAGATCGGCGCAAAGCGGTTTGGACCGCCGACGCACGGATGACCTATACTTTCGGCAATATTTCGCTGACCGCTTTCGTGAACAACCTCTTCAATGAACGGCACGATATCGAATTTGTACCTTTTGAGTTCAGTGCCGTTATCACTGGCGCGGATATTGGCGCTGCCAACCCGCCGCGCCAATTTGGCGCCACGGCGCGCATCACTTTTTGACGGCGCAAATCTGCCGAGGAGGATTATTTGATGACTACCAATTCAACCAAGCCCCGGCCAAAGACCGATAGGTCCAGATCTGGCCGCCGACGCTTTTCAAACCCGGTTCCAATGGAAGGTGATAATGGCGTTTTCAGCCAAACTTGGTTTCCGGTCGCCCTGTCGACCGAGGTCGAAAAAGGCAAGGTGATCGGGTGCGATTTTCTAGACGGCCGGATCATCATATTTCGCGGCGACAATGACAAAGTCGCTGTGATGAGTGCCTATTGCCCCCATGTCGGCGCTGACCTCTCGGTCGGGACCGTTGTTGGTGATCGCATCGAATGTGCATTCCACAAATGGCAATTCGATCAAAAGGGCTGGTGCGTCCAAACGGGCGTCGGAGATCCACCGCCACCGACCGCCTGTCTTTACGAGTTTCCAGTCGTCGAGCGGTACGGTATCATTTGGGCCTTCAATGGTGATGAGCCGCTTTGGGAGTTGTTCGATTTCGAGTTCGACGACGGCGATTTGTCCTTTTCGTCATTCAAGACCGATACCTATACCTGTGATCCTTGGATTTTTGCGGCGAATACGCCCGATATCCAGCACATCAAGGCCGTTCACGGCATTCGCTTTAATTCGGCCGATCCGCATGAAATCGTCGAATGGCAGCCCTATGGCTTCCGCATGCAGGTCGATGCGATTCACCAGAAGGGTGAAGATCTGTCTTGGAACGTCGGCATTCGCGGGACTACAACGTTTATTCAGGAAGGCTTGGTCGACGGCTGGTGGATGGGCGTCGCTGCCGGATTTTCTTGCCCGCGTCCCGGGACGCACGAAGTCTATGTATGCATCGCTGTCAAGCGGGGAGACGGCTCGCCAGAGGCCGATAAGCTGGGTAAGGAACGGCTGGTGTTCGGTACCGAGCTGCTGGCGAGGACTGCAGTCGAGGACAAGCCAATATTGGACCGGATTCATTACAAACCCGGAACACTGACCAAGGGTGATGCCACACTTGCCCGTTGGTTGGACATCGTGCGGGCCTATCCCCGGGCGCATCCCTCAAAGGATTTCATAAACTAGACAGGTACCGGCTTCAGTCGAGCGCATGTTTGAAATTTGCGTCAGAAATTGATCGCTTTTTGAGGGACCGCTTTTCGTATTTTTCATACGAAAAGCGGCCAGTCTGCAATCGGCCCAATTCCGGTCATAGATGAATATCGCATTTAGCGAATTGCATATGCAATCGCCAATGTCGTGAATGTTTAGAGCTATGCCGTCTAGGCTTGTCTGGCTGTGATAGGGAAAATCGAAAAAGCTTCTGGTTTCCTTGCACCTCAAAGGTTTTGCGTTGACAATCTAACACAAAAATTGACTGTTCAGCCCAAAATAGCGAAATTTCTAACACACCTTCTAGCACGTTATCCAAAATAATAGGTAAAAATCTATAAATATCGAACTCATAACTTTATAGATATCCGTCTCATAACCTGAAGGTCGTAGGTTCAAATCCTACTCCCGCAACCAACAAGATATCATGATATCAGTGACTTAACGAAACGCCTCGGTCGTAAGATCGGGGCTTTTTTGCGTTTGAACAGTAAGCATATGGTAAGCAAGCTGGTGAGTACGGCCCGAACACCAATACCGGAGACACTTCGATCATCTACAAGCTGGAGACGCAAATCCGCTATATCATCCAGCTTATCCGGAGCGGGTGCCATCGAGGTACGCGAAGATGTTGCCGAACAATTCTATAAAGAAATGCAGGCCCGCCTGAGCCAGACCGCCTGGGATAAGGTCACGGCAAGCTGGTATAAGGATGGCGACCGAATCACCAATAACTGGCCCGGCTCATCGTGGGAATATTACCCACGGACCCGCCGGGTTGATCCGTCGCACTATATTGCGGCCGATATTTACAAGACAAATGCATGACGGATGCGCGGAAAATAGCGGGGAATTTCGATTACGTTACTTTCGGCGCGGGATTCGTAGGCTGTGTCCTGGCAAATCGCTTATCTGAAGATCCGAATGTTTCGGTCTATCTTGTGGAGGCTGGCGGAACCCATCAGCACTGGAGCATTTGGGTGCCCATGGCGTCGATTTTGAACATGGTCACGAAGAAACGCAACTGGGCTTTCGAAACGGTTCCGCAAAAAGGTTTAAATGGACGCAAAGGATATCAGCCGCACGGTAAATTGTTAGGTGCCTCGTCAGCCCTGAACGCTATGGTTTATAACCGATGCCATCCTCAGGACTACGATGCCTGAGGGCAATTGGGAAACCGGGGGTGATGGTGGAAAGACGTGCTGCTCTACTTCAAGAAGTCGGAAAATTAGGAACCGGGAGAAAACGATCTCCATTCCCAAGGCCGGCTTTTGAATGTTGCGCGCCTCCGAAGTCCCGGATCCATTAATGACGTATTTTTCGAAGCTGCCCGTCAAAACCAGTATAAGATTTTGGATGAGCTCAATGGCGTTGTCGACGGCCCAGAGTTTCAAGGCATGGGCTATTACGACGTAACGCAAAAAGCGGAGAAAGCTAGTCTGCGGCCCGCGCTTTCTTGGATACGGCGATAGACAGGCCAAACCTGACAGGGGCCACCGAAGCGCATACGCAGATCCGGTTCTTTCTCGATCGCGAACACAGACTGCGAGATAAGGCGTTTGTTCGACTTAGTAATCGATAGCAATCTGCGAGGTCGCAAATCTTGTCCAGTTCCAAATCGGCGATTTGATCGCAGGGCCGAACATTCGGAGGCTAGCGGCAGATCTGACCGGTCGGAAGATCCTCCCCGTCGGCGGGTTGAGCGCTATGTCGAAGAGCTGGAATCGGTCTGCCGGGCAGTAGGTGCGGAAACGCTTCACCTTGTCGGCCAGAGCTGAGGCGCGCCTATCGCGCTTGAATATACAGTGCGATACATGTCCTGCGCTAGTTTCACTATTCCGCCCTTGCAAATTCGCCACTGTTAGTGGCAATCGCGCTTGATGACACAATTTCTGTACCGAGCCTATGAGCTCACGATATCCAGCCCCATTGTACTGCCACTACCTGAAGTATCAGATCGCGGCGCAGACGTGCGGATTGTCCTTGGTGCGAACTTGGACGCAGGAGAAGCTAATGAATTGGCAGGCCACAGATGGGTGGGGCGGTCGGGCTGGTTCAAGCTGATGGTCCAAGGTGTGGCGCAATATGTTATCGAAGAGGGCTGTATCATCACGATCAATCCCACCAAAACTGCATCACATTCCGACCTTGTTGCATTTCTGATGAGCTCCGCCTTAGGTGCATTGCTGCAACAGCGCGGCGCACTGCCATTCCATGCCAGCACCGTTGCGACCAATCGCGGCGCTGTATTGATGCTTGGCAAATCCGGGGCGGGAAAATCGACGACAATGACCGCTCTGACGAGGCGCGGTTTTGCAATGGTGTCGGACGATATTACGCCGGTAAGTCTGAGGAACGGACAACTTGTCGCGCTTCCCGCCTATCCTTCTACCCGGTTGTGGGCGGATGCTTTGGACGGTTTCGGTTACAGCGCAGAGCTATTACTATCCGTGCGTGAAAACATCAGCAAATATTACCTCAACATTGGCACCTTTCACGACCAGCCAGAACAGGTTGCAGGCGGGGTCATCTTGCAGGTGCACAACGAGCCCCAGATAGAAGTTACACATATCCCTGCATCGGAGGCATTTGGAGTTTTTTCGCGATTCACCTTTCGCAAACGTTTCCTGAAATGCCAAAATTTGTTGCCCTTTCAATTTTCCGTCACTACCGCCCTGGCGAAGGGTGCACCAGTGATCCGCGTTAATCGGCCAATGGCACCATTTTGTGCAGATGAAGTCGCTGAAAAAATCACAAACGCATTGGCTATCGCACCCTATCAACCCGTGATTGCCTAGGATGGAGCAACACAAGCCGCTTGTCTGGCTCGCATCCTATCCAAAATCAGGCAATACTTGGATGCGGGCGTTGCTCACTGCCTATTTTGCCGAACAGGACACTCTGCAACTGAACGACTTGATTGGTGGTTCCGAGCATCTCAATCGCGAGCTTGTTGACGATTTTCTCGGTATTCCGTCAGCCGAACTGACGTGGCTGGAGATGAACAACGCCCTTCCGGATTTTTGGTGCGATTTCGCGGAACACCTAGCCGATCCGCATTTCCTGAAAGTCCATTCGTGTTTTCAAACCGATGCTCAAGGAATGTCGATTTTTCCGGCAACGGTATCGAAAGCGGTGATCCAAATCGTGCGCAACCCTCTCGATATCGCGCTGTCTTATGCTGAACAATTCAGCAAATCTATCGATGAAGCGATCGAGCAAATGGCGGAGGATTATTTTTATCACAGCGTTGGCTCTACCCATTTGCCAGAAAGATGGGCAGATTGGTCACATAATGTTGCTGGTTGGCTCGATCAGGCGGAGATACCAGTATGCTTGATCAGATATGAAGACATGCAGGCCGACATCACTGGGACATTCGGACGGGTGCTAGAATTTTGCGGGATCGAACCACATGCACAAACGCTTCGAAGGGCATGTACTGCAGCGCAGTTTGATGCGTTGGCAGCAGCCGAGCTTGCATCTGGGTTTCATGAAAAGTCGATGAACCAGACACACTTTTTCCGCTCAGGAACCGCCGGACAGTGGCGCGACGTTTTGTCAAAAGATCAGGTTAGCCGGATAACCAAAAGGCATGGTGGCGTAATGCAGCGGCTAGGGTATTTGACACTTGCACTGGAATTCATCGATCGCTTTGACTAAGGCTAATAGCAACAATTACGGGATAGTTTTTTGCATGCCAACGATCACAGGTAAAGTGGCTCGCAGCCCATCGGTTTTGTCTAGCGATTTGGACAAATCCGTCGTGATGATGGATCTCGAAGGAGGCAATTATTACGATTTAGGTGATAGTGCCGCGACCATTTGGAAACTCATTGAAGAGCCGAAAACTCTCGATGAGATATGCGCAGAGTTAGCGATCAAATATCGCACGTCAGCGGCAGACTGTGCCGATGACGTGTCGCGATTTATTGCCGTATTGCGTGAAAAAGCGTTAGTCGTGATCGAGCCATAACAAGATTCCTGCGGGAGTTTTTACCATTTCCACCCGTACACATATTGCAGCAAGTCTGCATCCAGAGGGCCCCAATGACTGGCTTGGAGGCAATGCCGGTGAACCTTTATCGGTACATACTTCACGTCCGCAATCTATGGCTGTGAACGGCGCCATTACGCTTGTCCTCGATGGGCGGCTTGATGACAGGGCAACCCTAGCTGATCGGATCGGCACAAGCCGACAGCATAGTGATGAACAGTTAATCTTGTTGGCTTGGCGGAAATGGGGCGAATGTGTGCCTGAATACCTGCTTGGCGATTTTGCCTTGATTGTGGCAGATAGCGAGAAGCAAACGGTGTTTTGCGCACGCGATCATATGGGCGTTCGCCCGTTATTTTATGGGGTGTCCGGTAACCGCTTTGCAGTAGGAAGCACAATCCAACAAGTCCTCGATGCACCCTTCATTGATGCCGCACTGGATATGGATGTAGTCGCGTCCAAAATCGCAAAGAGCATGATGCCGCTGCCTGACCGCACATATTTCCGGCATGTGCGCAAGCTCTTGCCCGGGCACAGCCTAAGGGCTTCTGCCAAAGGTGTCGTGATACAGAGATATTGGAAGCCCCAAAACGCTGCCTCAATACACTTCGCCAAGGATGAAGACTACGCAGATGCCTTGCGCGGACTGATCGAAAAGGCTGTGGCTGACCGGACTCCCCGAGATGGGCCGCTTGGGGTGCATGTTAGCGGAGGGTTGGATTGCGGCGCAGTGGCTGCGGTGGCGACGAATATCCGGCGAAAGACAGCCGCACCAGATCCAATCGGGTTTAGCTGGAGTCCGCCGCAAACGACGCCTCAATCCGATTTTGAACAACGATTGGTGGACGCTGTTGCTGATCATCTGCGCATTGACGTGCAGCAACCTGGCTTTGCCCCGGACCTGCTTATGAACTTGCTCCGCACGGATGGCTTGTTTGCACCAACCGCCGCAAATCTATTCCATGAGTTGCCAGTGCAGCACGCCGCCCAAAAGCAATCTATTGAAGTGATTCTTAGTGGTTGGGGCGGGGACGAGGCCGCCTCGTATAATGGACGACTGGCCCGAGCCGACCTGCTGTTCAGCATGCATTGGCGGGAGTTTGTGAAAGATGCGCGTGCTGATAATTTAGGCGCTGTGCGAGCGGCGGCGATAATCATCAGAAATCGATTCCGGAACATCGCGAGTAAGCAGGCTAGACGGTTTGAATCGCTGCCTGCCGGATATCTCAATCCATCATTGCAAAAACGATCGCGGAAATATGAGCCTGCGGTTTTGCGAGCTTCAAGGAACCGTGCGTTGATGGAAAAGTTGCTAACTTCGGGCCATTTGACCATGCGGATCGAAGATTGGGCGCAGAGCGGCCTCGATCACGGGGTCGAGTACCGCTATCCCTTGCTCGATCGCCGCGTGCTAGATTTTGCTTTGGGCGTGCCAACTCGATTGTTTCGAAAAGGAGGCGTTAACCGCTGGCTAATGCGGAGCGCCGTGGCACCTCTGCTGCCGCGAGAGATCGCATGGAATCAGTCAAAACTAGAGCTAGGACGGGTGGAGTATCTTGTTAATGCAGCGAACCATATGTTGCCCGATTTTGTTCCTGCGCTGGGTGCATTGCGACATGATTCAGCCCGTGACGAATGGTTTGATATGGGAGCAATTCGCAACCGTTTGAGGGAGGGTCTCCCGCTGCATAAACCCAAAGCCTCCAGCCTGTTCGGGGCGTTGCAATTGCTTGATTGGCAAGCCTGATCGCTGTGGTGTGCACCATCGCAATTTGGGATTGTGTTTTTGATATCAGGCATATAGGTCGGCAAAGTCATAGATTGAAGGAGTTGGACCACAATGGAAAACAATCAAAATGAGACCAGTGCTTCTGACGACCGAGAAAAATGGGTGCTGCCAGTATTGCGCTCGTTCCTTCCTGTACGCGAGACGAATAGCGGTACTGACACTTTTAGTCCCGGCGAAGATGCTTTCTATGCTCCAAGCTGATCGCTGGGGAGCGTGGTTCTGCCCGGCATCTTTGCATGTCGCTTGCTTTTAATGCGGGGTAGAGTTGGCATTAAATATCGCTGTGGCGCGCACCATAGCAATTTCGGATTGTGTTTGTGATATCAGGCGTATAGGTCGGCAAAGGCATAGATTGAAGGAGTTGGACCACAATGGAAAATGATCAAAATGAGACCAATGCTTCTGACGACCGAGAAAAATGGGTGCCGCCAGTATTGAGCTCGTTCCTTCCTGTACGCGAGACGAAGAGCGGTGGCTTCGTTAAGACCGGCGTCGAAAATGGTTTCTATACTCCAAGCTGATCGCTGAGGAGCGTGGTTCTGCCCGGCATCTTTGCATGTCGCTTACTTTTAAGGCGGGGTAGAGTTGGCTCTAAACTCGGTTCCAAAATCTAGAGAGGCAATCGCCACTGTAACATCTAACGATTTCCTTCACGGGACGGTTATTGCTTTGCACTCTTTCCTTCGTGTAAACAGCTGGTTCGATGGTGAAATTGCTGTCATTCATGAACGATTGTCGGCTGACGGACAGCGTCTTCTAAAATCGAATTTTCCGGCAGTGGTCCTGCGTCCAGCCAGTGCTTCGCTCAGCGGCGCGCTGGATATTTTGATGGACGCAGAACCGTCATTGACCAACCGGCGGGACCGGTTTTTGTCTCTTGATGCCTTCGCCATCAAGGGATTTGACAAAATTTTGTTTTTCGACAGTGACACGCTGTTCCTAGACGATGTGCGCGACCTGTTCGATCGAGCCGAACCATTGCTGGTATGTCCCGATTCTTCGACTTTGCTCAGCCTGTACCGCGACCGCGACAGCTTTCTCGTCAACGAAACTCCGCAAGGTGCTTTTCCGCATACGTTCAATGCCGGCATGATGCGCATTGGTGCATCATGCCTTGAGGCGGATGTTCATCAGGCATTGATTGGAGCGCTAGCCCCAGAAAACTGGACAGGTCATAGCAGCCCGTTCACCGATCAGCGCATTTTGAACATACACTTTGCGGATGAGGCCTCGCTCGTCGAAGCCCGGTTCAATCTCCTGCTTGGAACACCGCCATTTCCGGCACCGGACGCTTTAGCCTTTGCAGCTATGCTGCATTTCAATGGTCCGCATAAGCCATGGCATGCATCATGGTCGGCTGCGTCCGGACCGCCTAACCCGACCATGATTGCGGCACTGAAATTATGGAATAGCGCCCAAGATAGCTTCCTTACCCATTGGCACTTGCGTGCGGCACGCGGCGGTGCTGATCGAATCTATGGAGACTGAAGCCGTAATAGATACGCATCTGTTCGTGATTGGGCCGAATAATTCAGGATCAACGCTTCTGCGGACTCTGATAGAAACCGGCAGCCAGTGTCTCACGCTTCCTATGGAGGGGCAACATGTCCCAGGTTTTATCGGACCGTCCTCGCGCGGAACCGGCACGCGGCTGATTTGGGCGAGCCGCCCAGAGTGGGTAAGCGCATTTCGTGATCCGTCGGCCTATGATTGGTCAAAGACCCGACGCGCATGGGCATTGCAGGCCCGCAACAGGGCAGATGATCAAAAATCACCAAGCAGGATATTAGTGACATCATCACCGCCATTCTTGTTGATAGTTGACCAATTAAGGGCGCAATTTCCTGATGCCCGCTTCATCTTCCTCGCGCGCAACCCCTATGCCGCGATCGAAGGCATTGTGCGGCGTGCAAACCAGCAGCCGTTGGCACCGGGCGAGGACATTGCCAAAATTGCCGCCACCCATATTGGCAAATCGCTGCACCAGCAGGCCATCAATATCGACCAACATGCCGACTTAAGTGTCTCGATGACATACGAGGATTTGTGCGAAAATCCTGAGGCAGCGGCGGCCAAGATCGAGGATTTGGCACCCGAATTGGGCAGTATCAATTTTGCCAATCGAGTGCAGGTCAAGGGTCAACCACTTGGCGCCATCGTCAACAACAACAACAAGCAGATCGCTCGCTTGACCGCAAAAGAAATTAAGGATGCTAACGCAGTTCTTTCGAAATTTGGTGGGACGCTCGCAAAATTTGGTTACCAACTGGCATCGTAATGGCAGACCAGAATCCACTTTTGATTTTCATGCATCTGCCGAAAAGTGGCGGTACTACAGTGTCAGCGCATCTCGCGCGGCATCTGACCATGGACGAAGATTTTATCGAGTTCAGCAATTGGGGTGAGGTGTACAGGCAGAAAAACTGCCGCACACCCTTTGCCCGTCGCGCGCTGGCGGAGAGACAGAATGCGCGGGTTCTCGTTGGGCATAATGTAAATTACGGCATACACCTTTTGTGCCCGGGACGAGAGCCGCGCTATCTCACTTCAGTTCGCGAGCCGGCTGAACGCTGCGTCTCCGCTTTTAACTTCCAGCATAGCCGCGGTCATGCCCCCGCCTGTTTTGAGGAATGGTACGACACCCAATACCGTATCAACCCGCGCAGCAGCGCAGTTCGCTTCTTTGCCGAGCGATGGTCGCGCAGCGAGCTTGAAGATGCTGGTGATCGGCAAATGTTCGATATGGCAAAAACGCTTCTGCGCCAATTTTGGATGGTGACAACCACCCGGCAGTTGAATGAACTTCTCTCAGAAATTTGCCAGTCACTGGACATCTCGATGGATTGGCAAAATCAACGGGTGGCAGGTGTGTCAGGGCCGCTTAACTTGCCAAATCATCCATCTCAAGGCGAACGGATTCGTCGCCATCAAACCCTTGACGACCAGATCAGGCAAAGAGTTTATGCTGACTTTCCTTATGATCTCGATTTGTATCAATGGATTGAAGAAGGGCAGTGGAAGGTCGAGGATTAGACGGCTGGACACAGTCAGAGCATAAGCTTCGAATTATAGAATTAGTTTTGATCAAATGGGTCGTGGCATCGCCATTCTGGACCAGGAAATGGCCGGCTTCGCTCGTCACAATCCGCGACCACGCGTTTCGTATTCCAAATCCTCTGGTATGTTCCGTCGTATGACAGTCACACCAGCTTCCGCAGCGTCCACAGGCTCGAACGGCAGAGCCAATTCGGATGCGAAAACCAATCGATAGGCGCGCTAATATTGTAGCATGTTAGTAAGTAATTTTCTTGGATGCCGCCGCGTCAAAGACTTCAAAAATAAAATGGGTGCGGTGCTCGTCCCCGGCATTACAGCCACCATGCCGCCTGATATTGTTCACTTCATAGGCTTCGCCAGCACGCAGTTGAAATTCCGCATTGTCGAACTGGAATCGGACCCCGTCGTTTGTCTGCAGTGGTACGTGGATTTTGTGCGACTCCAGGTTCGAACCAGCGCCGTCCCGATGCAAATCAATGTGCCGCTTGGCAAGCAGCCGGGCAAGCATCGCTTTGGGAAAAACCGGTCGGGCAAAATTATAAGGCGCGATCGCAGCCTGCATCACCGGCAGCAACAATGGTGCCCATAACGGCCAGCTGGCATAGGAAACGAAGTTTGCTGCATTTTGGTTATCCGGGATGAATCGGAACAGCATATGCTGTGTATGGTGGAAACAGGGGAAGCTATTGGGCTTCCCTTCGTCCTCCTTGCCCCAAGCCGTTTCCGACAGGTGCTCGACTTTCGCCTTCAGCGGTTCGATATCGACTGAGGAGAGATGCCGGATATGGCCCGGTTTCGTTACGCGCGGTAACGCCGCAATCTCAATCCGCTCGGACCGTTCAAAAATGTGGTGAGTTATTTGGCCTTTGGAGTCACGCTGCATCAAGAAATTGCCTTTCGTGGATATCGTTGTCCTCTGCGGAGGACAATATGGCGATATTTGAACTTCCCACACCAGCTAGCGCCGGATACCGCCTTTTCGCAAAAAAGAGATACTCTTATGTGGGTACAGGCTTTTCCGAAGGCGCGATAAATAATCCATCCGGACCAGTCGGCACACGCACTGGCTGCTGACATCCAACCGATCCCACGATTCCTGGTTCGCATGGTGTTACCCTCGTTTTGCGATGCTCCAACAAAACCCCAACCCGATGGTCGCCGTATCGTCAGGCACTTTTCAATCAGGAGCATTTGCTTTGACAGCGCCGTTTGATGCGCCCCTATAAAGCAGGGCAAGTCATGGCTTTGGGGGCACTGAAACTGAGAGTCAGCGAACAGATACTTAGTCGTATCGTTTGACAAGTCCGGTTTTTTCGTTTTCTGGAGGCGTATCATCGACCGTTCATTTATGCCGTAGTTCTGCTGGTCGTTTTTTTCGGGCTCCGCAGCCTCGTGCCAATGCGATATTGGAAGTTGTAGATTGAGATTGCTGTGTGTGTCACGGGAGAAGGCCGTCTTGATTATCATCCTTGGCTTATGTCCGCTACTTAAACGATCGCCGCGAAACACAATCTTATCGGCTTTCAGGCCTGAGGTAGTGACCATCGCATGAGCTTTCACAGCCTCGAGTATGCTCTATTGCTTCCATTGGCTCTGCTAGCCTATTTCTGGATGCCGGGGCGATTGCGCTGGATCGCGCTGCTACTAGCCAGCGTTCTGTTCTATGCTAGCTGGCGCATCGATTTTTTGGGGCTTTTGCTGTTCTCGGCTGCCGTCGATTATAGTGTTGGGAGGGCCTTGTCTGCGGTTCACAGCCAGGGGTGGCGCCGCGTCCTTATGGGCGTCAGCCTCACCTGCAATTTGGGGCTGTTGATCGCTTTCAAATTTTTCACGCAGACGGCCAATGGTTGGTTTCAGGTCGCGTTCACACCAACAGACGGTGCGGCGACCCCGATGCTGTTTTTACTGCCTTTGGGAATATCCTTCTACACATTCCAGACCCTGGGCTACACTATCGACGTGTTTCGGAATAAGCGGGAGCCCGAACGGCATGCAGGATATTTTGCGGTCTATGTGATGTTTTTCCCGCAGCTAATTGCTGGCCCGATCGAACGTGCCGGCCGGTTCATACCGCAATTACGACGCGTCAATGATTGGGACTGGGCCCGCGGAGCCACTGGATTGGGCCTTATCATCATCGGTCTGTTCAAAAAGCTGGTGATCGCCGATGGGTTGGGCCGTTGGATCGGAACACAGATGGTGCACTGGGAAACCGCTTCCAGTCTCACATTGGCAAGCGTTTCACTCGGTACGGCATATCGATTCTACGCCGATCTTTCCGCCTATGCAGACATTGCTATCGGATCAGCGCTGCTCTTTGGCATAAAGCTCTCGCAAAACTTCAACCGTCCGTTCGCTGCCGAATCCATAAGCGCTTTTTGGCTGCGCTGGCACATTACAGTGTCGAACTGGTTTCGCGACTATCTGTATATTCCGTTAGTTCGCCGGCTGGGTGCCAATAGTGCAGCACGGTTCATTGCGACTCAGATCACGATGATTGTGATTGGTTTGTGGCATGGGGGCACGCTCAACTGGCTTGTGATAGGTACCGTTTCCGGTCTGATTATTTCGATATCCAATTTAGGGCGCAAGCGAGTCATCGCTTCCGGAGTTTACGGGCCGACGATCAAGCGAAGCTATGACTGGGGTGAGCGTATACTCTTGTGGCCATTTCTGCTGTTTCTTGGATCAATGGTGGCACTGCCTGATTTTTCTGATGCAGTGCAGATGTTGGGGCGTATCGCGATGCTTCCTGCAGAGCTGATCCGTATGGACCGTTCAACCTTACCCGCCTGGCCCCTCTATCTTGCAGTAGCGATTATCGCTTTGGAGGTATTTCAATGGTTTGATGTAAAATATAGCGTACATAGCCGTCTCGCGACAAGAAGCTATGCATTAGCCTTGTCATTTTATCTTATGCTATCTGTGTTGATTATTGTGTTCGGTACATTCGATACGCCCGATTTCCTGTATTTCCAGTTCTGAAACTTGTCGCGCGACACGCCTATTCGGTCATATTGTATCGCGTGCAACACTTCGTTGCCAGAATAGAATTCCTCGCGTCTATGTTCATGGAAAATCTTGGCAAAGGTTAAATGGTCTAGTTCCTTGCCGCTATAGAGTGCCTACTCGGCTGGGCCTTGTCCTAGATGCAGCTTGTCTAAATAAGGAATCTATTGCGATAATATGCTCCAATTCCATGCAGCGGAAGTCGTCTTGTAGATCAATATCGGTCATTTCTACAGCATTGTTGAAGCAATGCGTTTTCCTATCTGTCTCGCAGTAATAACATCTCTTTCACGAAGAGGTGTCAGATATAGATCTGTTCGGAAATAGCCGATGTGATGCGGTTGATCAGTGCCATTGAGTAGCCTAACATAAAAATATGCAAACAACCGCCGCCGACATTGAAAAGATACCGGCAGGCATGCTCAGGGTAGGGTACCGTATTGCGTTCGCCATAGGTGCATTCCTGGCCTGTATCACCGTGCTTAATGCATTAGCGCGCTGGGCTGAAGGCCCCGACTATTTGGCTGATTGGCAAAATGAGATTGATCGCGCCGGGCAGGCAGAGGTCGCCGTTTTGGGGCCTTCAATTGCGCAGCACATTTATCCTCAAGCTATGTGCCAGCAAGGCATCAACTTGGCCGGTGCGGGGGAGGACATATTTGAATCTGAGGCCCTGATCATGCATTTGCATGAAGATGGCAATTTACCCAAGCTGGTCATCATCGGTCTTTTCCCGGGTCTGTTTGAATCCGACAATGGAGCGGACGGTACGCATAGATCATACCGGCGGATCTATGCCTATAGGAATCTGCAAGCTCGCGGGGATTGGCGCCTGATCGGCAATGATTGGCAAGGCGCAGTCAGAGCGCTAGCTTTCCCAGCCTTAGGGTATGACCAGTGGCAAGGCCGCTTTCGGCTTATCCGCGACAGATTGGCCAAGCGTAACTCTATCTTCGAAGATCCAGCGTTTTCTCAACAGCAGCTAACCAGTAGCCAGCAGGATGTTCAGCAGACGAAGCGGTTCTTATCCAAGCGAGATAACGAGCTCGCATCAATGCGGCAGCATGATGTCTCGATTTCAGAAAGAGCGCAGAAGGCTGTCCTTAGGATCAACGCTTTGCTTGCCGCAAACGATTCGCGCTTGCTGCTGGTTACCATGCCGGCTGGGCCTGCGATGTCCGCTGCAGCGCCTACAGCGCTGGCCGACGATTTGGTGCAGTTAGCAGAAAGAGATACCGAATTTAGGGCTGCCGGAGTGCTTACTATCAATGACCTGACGACTACGGATTTCAGTCGGGTTCTGAATGGCTTCCGTGACCCGATACATTTTAACCGGGACGGCGGCATGCGTTATTCGCGTGATCTTGCGCAGCGATTGGCTGCACGGGGTCTGCTGCCACAGCCAGAATGCGCAATACCAAGCTAACGATTTGCTCAAAAAGGTGACCTTAGATCAGATGCGATACTGAAGCGCTCGGAAATGTAGGAAACAATTGCTGGGGACGCCGCTATCGATCTCCATGCCCGCTTTCGGGGCGCCTGACTTTTGGCCTAGGATGCTGGCTCTGGAGCGCAAGCCGTCATGAGATTTTCAACGGCCCAACGTCTGCTAGTTGTTCCAATTGTCCCAATAACCCGACGGTCCGCAATCGGTTAATCCGAATATCCGGTTTGGACAAATCAGTTTACGACCTCCAGTGCCTTGAATGTCTCGAGTCGCGTCATTTGGTCTGTTGTCGCGGCTTGGCGCACTAGGATAAGTGCACCGAATATATGGCTCAACATACTTGATGTAGAGATCTAAGCCGAAATGGACCGTTATAATGCCGGGTTCTCATTTCTGTCCTCATAGCCGGAAAACTTACGTAGATCGGGCATATTCTCAACGTCTGTCGAATTTTGTGTTAGAGAATTAACACAAAAAAGCGCGAATGACGGCAAAACGCCTAAAATTCTAGCACATTTTTTTAACACATAGCGCAAAATAATCGATAAATACTTTAGAATATCAATAAGGTAGATTTGCATCTTTCCGTCTCATAACCTGAAGGTCGTAGGTTCAAATCCTACTCCCGCA
>TARA_R110001599_G_scaffold353884_1_pt1 | contig 27018 bp, 25 predicted proteins | sample TARA_R110001599 | Tara Oceans TARA_R110001599 (sample SAMEA4398360) | marine metagenome | biome: Polar Biome; feature: [MES] marine water layer (ENVO:01000295) within the mesopelagic zone...; material: water (ENVO:00002006), including particulate matter (ENVO:01000060) such...
GTCGCCGGGGTGATCGGTTCGGCTGTCGCCGCTGGGGTGATGATAAGCCTGGTGAGTAGCTAAACCGATTCGGCGAGACTACGGTCGTTTACCTTTACGCCAATCTCTATACCTGTCTAGCAATGTCCTATATTTCAAATCTGTAAACTCGCCCGCATCCAGAAAGACCTTGTCACAGCGAGGACAGACTTCCAGCCAGATATGAGCCTGATCCGGATCGGAGACTTTATCCATTTTTACCCGACATTCGGGGCATTCAATGTCGTCAATACTATCGTACCTCGCACCGGTGGTCTCATAACCTATATCCAGTACGGCCTCCGCCAACCAAACTTTCTTTCCCTGCTCTATCGCTTCGTGGGTACAAAATATTCCAAAACAACCCGCGCATCGTTCAACTTCAACATTCTTGAAAACTTTTTTTTCCAATAATCGACTGCACTTGGGGCATTCCATATTACTTACCTTTTTTAGTAGGTTTTCTGTCATCCATCCGCACTCGCTTCCTGCTGAGTGGAGTGCGAGGGTACTTCACAGTTCTCGCTTCGAATTCGATGATCTCTGACAAAAACTCAACATCGGTATCCGAATATTTTCCTTCCGTTCCGGATTCTCTATAGCCTGAAATTCCCGCAGGTATCCCACTGCATAATGCCCTGCTGGAGATGCAAAATAACGTGTAAATATCGTGCCATTTTTTTTGGTGAACTTCGGGAACGAAAGAATTCCAGCCAATTGCTCTGGAATTCTTCTCTTAATTAGATCACGGGAAAAGCGAGAGGATCAAAACTGATAGGTAAGCCGGACACCCACTTCGTCTGCCCACTCAATAGTCTGCATGATATCCTTATTGCCGCCATCGCTATGAAAATAGTTAACAAATGCATCGACAGTAAAGCTCGAATCTGGCTTCCATCGAATAGCCGGCTGTACAAAAACACCACCTTCAATATCATAAAGTATGGACATGTCAAAGCGCCATTCCAGCGTCGGAGACGGCTGTTGCACGGCAAATGCCACCGCATTAAAACTATTTATTCCCTTTGCCTGCCCATTGTTGTCGCTGCCGTCCACAAGTCGCCCAAACATATCGGACTCGGACTTGTACATGTACTCAAACACCATGAACGTAGCTGGGAAACTTGCGCTGAAACGTTGGTATTTCTCAAATACGACAGAGGCAACATACTCGTCTCTCTCGACAAAATCGCGGGTCAAATCCACCCCGGAAAATTCCTTGTCCGGTGTATATGACATTTCAAACCGCACAACCAATTGGTCGAGTAGACTATCTGGCTCGGCAAAAAACAGATAGTTCATACCCCAGCCGAAAATGCTTTCTCGAGCATATTCACGGGTAAGATGGCCACGCAACGGCCCCAGGCCTCCGGCACCACCATCAAAGAATGAATCAAGCTCATATTCCGCACATGCCCTTTCGTTAGCTTTCCCCGGAAACCCCAGAGCTGCGCAATTGCCCGTGGGATCACCCGTAATCGGAAAAGCGCCCAAAGCTTGTGCTGCAGGAAACTCGTTTACCAGAGCATCAATAGCCTTGACACCGTCGACCCTGGAGCCACCAGCATAGGGGAACCACTCTCCGGCGGAGTAGACACCCTCAGGCGACATTTCGAAGGCTGTTTGTGACAATAACTCACCCAGTTGTCGCAAGTTTGGGTCGTCACTATCGGCGAATGGATCAATGTTTGACTCCCTCCAACCCACGGCACCATCTGGATTACGCCTGTTCACTGCGAAAAATTGCAATCCAAGATCGTCAATTTGAGCTTTCAATCGTAAACCGAAATTCCAATCGTTATCGACTTCATTAAAACCTTCTCTCTGATGGAGTACAAACTGGGAGGCCACTACGTTGTAGGGGGTATTTTCGTTAGGTATTATCGAAGGGTTAAACATTTGAGCAAAACCTTCGAGTTCCCATTCTTCAGTTAACCTGTAGCTACCCCGGATTGCCGGAGAGGCGATCCGCTCATCCGCATACTCCTCTGATGCATAGTCGATAAAACTATGTCGCCGAAGATCCAAGCCGTTCGCTACGTCGGCGACACGGAAAAACAATGCCTCGCCCCATGCTATTTGCTGATTACCAAGTCTTAGCCAAAGGCCTCCGTCGTTATAGTCGAGATAAGCGGCGGGAAGATCCAGCATGTAATCTTTTCCGCAGATTTCCAGCCGGGTACCACAGTCTCCAAAAAAGGGAGTCTCCATGTAACTGGGGGACCCAAAATCGTTGTACGCTGCCCCGTACTCAAAGTACCCGCGCGCTCGGATAAAACCACTCCAGCTATCCGATATAGCTATCGATATGTCTATTTCCGCACGAGTCGCCATGAGGTTCCAATCGTTATCCTCACCGAAGTCGTTGGGCCGAAGAAGCACATCGTTAGAAACGTTGCTGTCAACACCTTTACCGTTGAATGTATTGCCCTGCTGATTCCAAATATTTTCATCCGAGGTGATCTTGTAGGCCGCCTCTTGTCGTACCTGGCCCGATACATCGAAATTTAACTCAGCTATAGCTACCGAACCGAAACCCATTAGGGATCCGAATACACAAGCGCTTGTTATTTTTCTCTTAACTCTGATATTCATGGCAATTTCCCCTATCCCATTTCGGGACAAATAGTTACTCCAATATCTCAATAATTTCGCCGTAATTTCCCGCGGCGAATACCTTCGCATAGACAACGTCAGCGACATCATCTTCAGTGTGGACTGATGGTGATTGGTGGACTAACGCCTCGGCGACCCCTGCATACCAGCCCGTAGCAATTCCATCGCTCACCAGACTCTCCCAGGTATTACCATCGTCGTGGCTGCGTAGCATGGTTCGAATACCCGTTATGAGCACTTCACCTTGATAGCTCGACCACACACCCAGCAAATTTCCAGAATTGTTGGCTTCGATGGATACCCAGCTTCTCCCACCATCTTCAGTGCGGATAATTTCACCATCCTGACCAACGGCATAGCCGAGGCTGCTATCGGCAAAATGTATCGCGAAAAGTGAAGCATGCTCTTTCCGTACTGCATGCCAGCTATCTCCAGAGTCCTCGGACTGAAGCACAAGCCCAAACTCACCAACCAATGTGACTATCCCTGCGTTGGAGACAGCTACATCATAGATATGAGGCTCCTGAAAATCTTGAATGGTGGCTTCCCAATCGATAGGCAACAAACTCCAGGTTGCACCACTGTCCTTGGTACGCAGTACGGTTCCAAAACCACCAGTGGCAAAACCAAGTCCCGAATCGGACATAGCTACTGACAGCAATCGCGCATCTGTGCCAGAATCAACTTGCTTCCAACCTCCATTCTCCTCGACATAAACCCGACCTTCCTGCCCCACGATGACGCTACCACTCTCCCTACAAGCAACACCTAGCATCGCTATAGAGTCACTGGTTACGGAAATCGGCACCCAATTATCGCCACCGTCAATAGTCCGCAGAACCACACTGTTATTCCCGACAACTAGTCCCTTCTCACCACGAAAACATATGTCATAAAACGAATCCTGTTTTATGCCCTTGTAAACCTGAGATATCGGCTCTGCTTGAACGCATAATGACAAAGTCAAAACTAGCCAAGCGATGAATCTTTTTCCGACAACTTGCTTACGCGGAATAAACCTTATATTTTTCATGCACTTTCCTACGTTCATGAGAGGGGCATACTTTCTGCATTCTGCACCCGTTTATTGTTCGATCTAGCGACCCAAGCGCTGCAGAGCCTGTGTAGTAAGGTATCTGTCATAGATTTCAATACCGCCGTTGTACTGCGATTTCTGCCCTCCACGAAGTTCTTCGACCTGGCAAAGACGGGACATACGGTTTGTCTGTACATCATGCGAGTGCACCGAACCCCAAGACCATGCCGGATGTTCTCGATCCATTACCCTAACGTCGCCGTCTACCATTTGAGAGTAAGTGGGCTCGTGGCTTTTCCACAACTGCCCACGACGGTCGAAAGTCACGTAGGAAATGAACGCTCCGTTGCGCATATCTATCGCGAAACGCTTTTTGCCAACAGGTGAACGTGGATACCCGTTCGGTTCTGCTTCAACTATCACGCAGTCGGGACACATCTCCATGTAGGTATCGAAGAAAGTTATGCCTTTTGGTCCACCGTGTAATGGCGGTGTCCAGTTTTTATTCTCAGCGCGAAAGTTCCCGGATTGCGCGCCTAACATTGGACCGCGACCTACTATCTTGTAATTGCCCCAGGTCAACATGGGATCCCCGGTTCCCCAACCGTCCGAGAGGAACATGGTCATACCAGGCACCATTGGCTCAAAGCGCTGATTCGTCGGAAATCGTCGTACTCTCTTGAAAGCTGGGAGATACCCATACAAATCAGGAAACTTGGTTTGGTCGTAGTACCATGTATTCAGGAAGGACGTTCCCTTCGAGTCATTTGGATAGGTAAATATCACGCCCATATAGCGCAACTTGTCTTGAAACGTTTTGCCTTCCATATAAGGGCTGTTGCCGGTGGCAACGAGACCTGAGGTATTCATTTCAACCCAAAGCAAGTCGTATTCGTATTCCAGGTTTCCGTCCGCTCCAATATCCTGATCCGCGATCCCGTACACGGATTGGTCGTGACGACCCCAACTCAAGGTTATATTGGCTGTGAGTTCCTCCGCGGTATTTCCGTCAGGGAAAGGATTACCTCCGACCCAACGATTACCATCCTTGGTGGTAACGTTGCCTGTCGCGTCAAACATACCCTGCCCCTGGTTCCGAAGCGTCGCTTCCAAATATTCATGCGGGAACATTTTGGTCACATCTCGAGTTGTGTCGACAATGTTGATTCTACGTCCCTGTTGCGAGACTTCGATATAGGCTATCGGGTCAAGCATATCTTTCACATACTCAACATTGTCCGCTGTTATTACATCGCCGACCTTAATCTTTCCTTTGGTATAGGCCTCTATCGAAAGAAGCTCCTCAGGATACGCTTTGTCAATCTCTGCTGAATTTCCGATAAGCGGCCATAGCGGCGATAAGACACCTGCTGTAATAACCCCTTTTGAAACACTTTGCATAAAGTGTCTGCGACTGTAATTGAAATCATATTTCCTAATATGCATAGCTCTAACCCTCAGTAACAAAACTCACAATAACGAATCAACACATAACCACTAAAGATCTATGCGAAAGCCTCGTCACCCGATGCATAGTCGGAGAGATCGACACCCTCTCCGACCAACAAATCTTCTGAACCTATAAATTTTGGCTTAATAAGCCAAACGAGTAGCGGCACCACAATAAGCGCTATAACCATGTTGATAAGCATGACCATGACCAAAAGTATCCCCATGTCGGCCAGGAACTTGAGGCCGGAAAGGAAGTACCAGGGTAAGATTCCAAGCAACACTATCGAGGCGGTAAAGAAAATTGCCTTACCAGTCGTTGCAACCGCGGCAAGAATTCCAAGACCGTAATCTTTATGCTCCTGGTACTCCTCGCATATCCGACTGAGAAGATAAATACCGTAATCTATACCTATTCCGATGCCGATTGCCGCGATGGGTAGCGTGTTTACATCCAGACCAATTCCCATCCAGACCATAACGCTCGCTAGAAATATGTTGGACATGTTGACCGGGATCATTAGCACTATGCCAGCGACGATAGACTTGTACGCGAAGCTACAGGTCACTAGTATCACCACGTTGAGAGCTAAGAGAATAATCCATTGATACTTATCGACTGTATCGTTAATGGATTGCTGTAACGCGATGGTTCCGGTACCCAATCGGACACGGAATGCATCATGATCGGCACCAACGACCGCTATTGCTTCTCGGGCTCGCTCGAGCGCCTCATCAACCGTTTCTTGCTTATTGTCTTTGTACCACAGCGAAACCGTCGCATTCTGTTGCACGAAATCCGTGACATGTGAAAATGCTTTTGGGCTAGTACCAAAGAGTACTGCACCGCCCGCGGCACCAACGGCAGCATTCGTATGATCTAGCGGAGCCCACTTTGGATGGCCACCACTGAAAAGACGATTAGCCTCAGGTAGGTAATCTGCGAACGAAAGATCCGCTACAGGCGGCGTTTCCCCAGCCTCCAGTAATCTCTGCAGTTGATTCATGGTAAAGATGGTGTCTGCCTGCTTGGCAACGCGATCAGGATTTTCTGGGTCTTTTGCTTCAAAAACGATTTCGAGGGTATTTAGGCCTGGAAAATGTTCATTGATCTGGCCAACCGCAACATTGTACTCAGAATCATCCCATAGCAGGTTACTGCCCTCCACGGGGTTACCTATCTTAATTCCCAGCGCCGTGTACAGGCTGAATGCGAACAACACCACAACGACTGTAGTGGTGACTCGAGCGTTACGACCATAAGTGATTCTTGCCAACTTCTGCAGGGAGTGCTTGATACCTGCATGTAAAGGCGAGTGCTCGCCATCGAGCCCAATAATTTTGTTAACGTTCTTTGGTGCCGGGAGATATGAGAGCAAAAGGGGCGCCAAAATGACACTTGCCGGAATTAGCGCAAGCGCCCAAAAGCCACAAAATAGGGCGAATCGTTCCATGGCAGGAATTGGGGCCAGAGCGATCAGGAAGAGGCCCGCCGCGTCGGTCAAGATACCCAGCGTGCCGGGAGCCATCATCACACCTAAAGCGATTTCGGAGGACTTCTTCTTATCTTGAACGTGGTAATAGATTTCGTAGTAACGCTCTATAAACTGTACACCATGACTAAATGAACGAGCCACCAGCAAAAGCGGTACGACCATAATCAAGGGTTCTATCGGTTGCTTCAACCAACCGACGAAGCCAAATCCCCAGATGCCTGCTACCACCGCCGTAACGAGAGGCACCACGACACCTGCCACATTACGCATATACAGAACCAACGAAATCAGTAGAGCGGCGGCAGTAATGCCGAAGATTCCTAGCATCTGCAATTCGTAACGATAGACCCACCCAGTAAGTATTGGTTGGCCAGCGACGTGGACCTCGTGATTCTCGTCCCGCGCGTCTTCGACCATTGCCTGTATGTACTCAAAGGCCACGCCATAATCCAATAAGCGCTCGATAAACGTTGCCGTAATAAGGGTTGATGTTTCATCACGGGAGATGAGGAAGTTACGGGAATTGGGAGATTTATCTACATTATTACGAAAAGCAGCCAGCTCCTCATCAGACGCGGGAGCATGGTCACCCATTAGCGGTTGTGACTCTATCCCAAAAGGCGTCGCCTCGGAATAGCGAGCCTTCTCCGTCGCAATGGACAAAACCTGGTCATGATCTACCGCGGGGGTTAAATCCAGATCGCGAGTCATGTTCCACACTTTCGCCAGTGTTTCCGAATTGTATATATCGCCATCTTTTCGTTTTAGCATCACCGTTACAGTAAGAGGATTGCCAAAGTTGGGATGGTCCTGGTAAGTCTGCACATAGGGGTGCGTACTTGGAAGAAGGTCGCTAAATACCGTCTTGAGCTCAACATGCTGCAAACCAGCTGCGAAAAATACGGTGATCGCCAACAAAACGATAAGCGATAAACCGCGCTTCTCCATAACAAAACTTGAAATTCTGGATCTTATTGTTTTCAACTCGAATACTCCGCATTCGACTGCATATCATTCGACTTTGTGTTTTGGGGGACAGGGAAACCCAATACGCCCCATAAACAAGCGAACATTCTTATTTGATCTACTATCTTTCTTGCAAAACAGGTTCGAAAAGGGCGGCGGTCCTTTTTTTTACGACTTTACCCAACGAGCCCCGGTTACCCGGGATTTCGAACGATCGACATGTTTTTCAAATAGTCGAGATAGGCGTCTTCACCGAGAACACCACCCCCACAGCCACTACTATTCCAACCACCGTAGGGCACACCGTGAACGAGGATATTGTGTCCGTTGATCCAGTTATTCCCCGCCGACAGCCTCTCTGCTACACGATCTGCCTTTTCTGTGTTATTCGTCCACACACTGTTCGCCAGGCCATAATCGGACTCGTTTACAATCCCAATGGCCTGAGCCTCATCCTTGAACGGTATTGCAAACGCTGCCGGCCCAAATATCTCTTCCTGCGCGCAGATATTTTGAGTTTCTCCGGTCATTATTGACGGCTTTACGTAATAGCCATTCGGATGTCCATCGACTTGCGCGGCGCCGCCCGCCAGTATTGCGCTTCCGCCTTCGTGTAAACCTTTCTCCCAGTATCCGACAATACGGTCCCTTTGTTTCACGTTAACCACGGGACCAATATCCGTATCCGTATCGGCACCGTAACCAACTTTCAGGCCACTCAGGCGATCTACCGCTCGGGACATAAATCGATCATATATACTCTCGTGAACCAACCATCGTGTCGCTGTGCAGCAAACCTGTCCGGCATTCATAACAATCGCGTTGCACAGCGAATCAACAACATGATCAACATCGACATCTTCGAAGACCACTGCGGCGCCCTTACCACCTAACTCGAGCTTTACGGGCACCAGATTTTCTCCGCACTGCCTTGCGACCACGCGACCGGTGGCAGTAGAGCCGGTAAAGGCCATTCTCTTTATTCTAGGATGCCCAGCCAACGCGGCACCAGCAGTGTGCCCAAAACCAGTAACCACGTTAATCACACCTGGAGGAAAGCCAGCCTCTTCAGCTAACTTGGCCAGGTAGAGTGTTGATAAAGATGTGTCTTCTGCAGGCTTAATAACAACCGTGTTACCCGCAGCGAGCGCGGGCGCAATACCCCAAATAGCCAGTAGAAAAGGGAAATTCCACGGAATGATGAAACCGCATGGACCATAGGGCTGGCCAACAGTTCTCGCTTGCAATTCAGTCAGGGGAAGAGATTTTCGTGTTTTCGTGGATATTGCCAGATCGGCATAGTAACGAAATGTTTGCGCACCAAATGGAATATCAAAGTCAGCCGCCTGGGCTCTGGGCTTGCCGCTATCAAGTGACTCAATTTGCGACAATATCTCAGCATTCTTTTCGATCAGATCCGCTAAACCATGAAGCAATTTCGCGCGCTCTTGTATCGTTAATGTGGCCCAACCAGGGGCTACAAATGCAGCTTCAGCCGCTGAAACTGCCAGCTCAACGTCAGTATCATCCCCGGCGTATACTGAAGAGATATGCTTTCCATTACCGGGATCTTGTACCGCGAATGTCTCACCCTTCCTACTCGGCTCCCAATCTCCTCCTATGTACATTTCCAATACTTCTGTATCCAAAAATGTATTGACCGCTGCGTCTAACATCTGCTTTTCCTCAGGTAGTTCATTCGTCCAAGCGATCGCATCGCCCCGGAACATGTATGCTTATTATCGAATGGATGTCTGAAAGATATGTCATGCCTCAAATTTCGAGGAAGTTCACATTTACAATATTCTCAATCCAGCCTTTAGTTATCTTATAAAAAATATAGCTTCGTTTAGTTGGCATGAATTCAACAATGTTTGGCACTATGTTTTTTATAGATTTTATATTACACCATATTGTGTAATAGGCAAGCATCTATTCTAAGAATCGAGCATTTGCGTGCAGAATTTCTTCTTTCGTTAAGGGGCAGCATATTTGGATCGGTTCAATGTCAAAAAATAGACTGAGGTTTTCCGTGCGCTTCGACATCATGAAAAGAGACCCGTGAATTTTTCGTAGTGGCTTAACGCCGATTTCATTTCCACTATTGCCTGCTCTTCAGCTGCGGCCAATCTACGAGACAATTTTGCACCAGAAGGTTCGTTAGACTTGAGAGCCGAGTCAAATACCAAAAAAGGGTCATTCAGGAATGTGTGTACTACACCACTCCCGATACCAGGAACTATCTCATGCTATAGCGCTGTTTTCGCCTATCGATCAGCAGTTGCTCGACAATATCTACCATTGTATTTTTCAAGCAGGTCTGAACTGTGTGGATACCCCTTTTTTGTTATTACATTATTCTGTGTATTAGAGAAGCATCTATTTCCTGAATCCAGCATAGGTAAGAAGAAAATTGTCTATGGCATATAGACCTGTGTGGTGCGACCGATAATCCACTGGAATAGAAAATAGTTTATCCGCTATTTTCAGTATCAAGGAGGGAAACCCATAAACGTTGAGTTCATTGCGCAGCGCCAAATTCTGCTCCAGTGCAGCCTGTATCTCTGAACTTGCTAAATCCGTGGTAAATTTCTCAACATTCAAGCCCAGCTCCCGAGCAAGCCTAATAAGTGTACTGTCATTCGACGGATTCATCGCCCTGAGGTAGTAAGCACGCTGGATAGCGTAAATCATGTCATTCTCTGCCTGCTGCTTGTGTGCTGCGAGTACGCCCCGGCAGGCGGGGTAGGTGGATCGACGTGGTTGACAGCGCGTCCAGAAATCGAAGTTGAACTCTGCGTTTGTTTCTTGCGCAATTTTTTCCCAATATCCGGCGATTGTCTTCTGCTGCGCTATCGGCATGGGTGTGTCAGAGTCAGGGGAGAGTCCTCCAACAACATTAACAACAGACAATGAACGAGGCAACTCGTACTGCATTCTCTCCCAACTGCGCCGATACCCCCAGCACCAGCTACACATCGGGTCGTGAACATAGTAGAGAATAGAAGAAGCTTTATCATCCATTTGACTGAAGTCCTATCTCTCTGATTTCTGTCGAAGCGAAGCGATTCGCTTATCAGTATACTGTCATTTAGCGAAGGTCCTTCTGAGATAGCAATCTCAGAAGGTAATTTGGCCGACTACAACTTCTCCAGGATCCAATAGCTACATTATCTGTCGACAGATTCTATTAGCCAGATAAATATTGGCAAATTGATGCCGGCTACGAAAAGCGCGTAGCGATTACAGATACACGCCAGGAACTCGACTGGCCTCGTAAGGTAAAACTGCCTAGAGCGCTTTGTACTTTTTGGGCAGCCTAGGTCAATGAGTCCAATTTCGGCGCAACATTAACCTGGGTTTTGAGGAAAAGACTTTACGCCATCCGGCAAAACAACACCCGGCAGCTTGCTAGCTGTCCAGATATGAACTGCTTGAGAAATATCCACTGGTGTATCGAGTGCGCCCACCCGAACCTTAAGAGTTGCTTCATTTTCCTTATTTCCGTGCCAAATCCGTGTACCGCAGTTTTCACAGAAGAAAACGTCCTGCAGGTTTCCACTATCTGTTGTTCGGGTCCACTTTTTGAGTTTACCGGCGGTAAGTTCTACATCGTCACTTGGCACGATCATCGCGATACCAAAAGCCGAGGCGGATTGTTTCTGACAACTTGTGCAATGGCAAACAACCAGCTTGGTACTGGTTGGTTTGATTTCGTAGCGAACCTGTCCACAATTGCAGCCGCCCGTTAACGTTTCGTCTGACATAATATTTCCCCGTTTCACTCATTTTCATTCGGATACGGAATGAGCCCCGCATCCATTGGTTGCGCGTAACCGCGCTGGAAACCCGGACGCTCAGCAAGCTGAACGTACCAGCGCTTAACATTCGGGAATTGATGAAGGCATACACGGTGATATCCAAAGCGCGCGACCCAAGGCCAGGTCGCAAAATCAACGATGCTAAGCGAATTGACGATAAACTCTCTATTAGCAAGCTGCGTGTCCAATACTCTATACAATTGCAGAACCTGATCGTGGTAGCGTTTTTCTGAATACTCAGATACTCCAGGGTTGTAATGCAAGAAGTGATGTGCCTGGCCAGCTGTAGGACCAAAACCACTCATTTGCCACATCAACCACTGCATCATCTCAAAGTACTCGGGGCTGCCCAAGGCAGGCATAAATTTGCCGGTCTTGTGCGCCATGTAAAGCAAAATGGCCCCAGATTCAAATACGGCCCTTCCCTCATCCAGAATCACGGGGATTTTGTTGCTTGGGCTTATCTTCAGGAACTCAGGTGCGAATTGCTCTTCCTTGGTGATATCGATGGCTATGCTCTCATAAGGTAGCCCCATCTCCTCCAACGCGATCGAAATTTTTCGACCATTAGGGGTGGTCCAGGAATATAGCGTTATCATCTCAAATCTCTCTGTATTGGATACGGTATTAGGCCGACTGAATACTTGTCTCTTTGGAAAAGAGACTCATGCTGACGAATGAGTATTTCGCGACCTAAAAAACTTCTACATCAAAACATTTCCTATCAAGCGGACTCACGTAAAGCCATAACTGAAGACCAGGTGGACACAGAATACGGTACCAAAAAAGTCAGCCCGAACCTCAGCCAGTCGTCGAAAAACATCGCTGTGTAAACAATCTTTTCACCGTAGTTAATACAACCGATAATTGGACCAACGACAAACGCAACAATGACAGCTCTACGGGTAACGTTCTTGCAACTTGCCAGCCGAAAAAAATCTTTAAGAACCTTTTTACTCCGTATACGCAACGTAAATGACGAGTCTCGCACAATATCTTTTCCGCCAATTTTTCCCACTAGATCTGTCCTTACGTACGCCAAGCAGGTGCCAGAAACCCGGCATTCTTTTTCTAGGATTTACCTAACTTTGGCTTAGAATACTCAATGCGATAAAGCATGTAACTTTCATAAAATCGGAAATTGTAGAGCCCCAAAAAAGTGAAATTTACGACACAACCTCGCTTTCGACACGCAATTTTCCGTTCAGGTAAACGGCAATATGGTCGCCAGGTCTCACGCGATGAATACCAAGATTCGTACCAGCGAGTACAATATTGCCTGGCTTTAACTCGAGATCATGTTCAGAGAGCTTTTCCGTAATCCACTCTAGAGATCCGTCTGGTCCGCTGGCGAAACACCAGGGACTACCCTCCTCTATCGAATTACCGTTAATTTCCAGTCTAAGATTGGCGCACTCGGCGCCACTCCCATTGGTAATTTTATCGGGCATCACAATACCCGCATTGAAACAATTGTTTGCTACCAGCTCCTGAAGAGTGTTCGTTTCCCCGCGGAACTCGAAATTATGAAGCTCAATGATGGGGAAGACTGATTCAACCTGAAGGTCTTGGCCGACTCTAATTGCCATTTCGGCCTCAATGGCCAGGTTATAGAAATTGGTAGACTTTAATTTGCATGCGTATTCCTGCATTTCTTCTTCATACAAAAAGCCCATAACAGGACCACGAATCCCAAAAGCCTTATAAATACCCGGACTCGTACAGCCAATTTTGTAGCCAATCGGACGGTCACCACTGCTCCTGCGTAACTCTGAGAGCTTTATTGATACACGATAAGCGTCACTCAGCTCGATCGCCCTACAGTCCTTATCGCCAAAAAACGTGCCTGGCTGGCAATCGCGGTAATCACCTAACTGTCTTTTGGCGAGATCATCAGTCCAATCGTAAGTCATTTCTTTACCCAAACCTCTTGTCGAAAGCATTTAGCCGTGGCTGCCGTTCACGCAGGACTGCTTAAGAAATCAGTCAGTAACGAGTTGAATATTTCGGGCTGCTCATCCGGCACCCAATGTCCACACTCAGGAATGACCACACCGCGAACATTTTCAGCTAATGCTGACATTCCCTTCTGGACTATGTCCCCCAGGAACGCCGCGCCGCCTATTGCCAGAACAGGCATTTTCAACGGAGTTTTGGCGGATTCTCGATTGTGTTCCGCATCCACGAAGTGCGTCCGGTAGTAATCAAGCGCCCGCATCCCGCCCGGAGCAGCATAAGTTCGTGCGTATTCATCAAGATCTTCTTGTGATATCGCGTTAGGGTTATAGGCAAAGTTATTGTGAAACCATTGAAGATACATACGTTCTCGACCTTGAATCAACACCTCAGGCAAATCGGGCGCATCATGAAAAGCAAGGTGCCATACTTTGCGACCCATTCCGTCTGTCACAAATGGAGCCTGCATGCTGTCTTCATATCCAAAGCCGGGAATAATCATCTCTACGATGGCCAGCTTTTCAACGAAATCAGGATGTGCTGCTGCGAAAGCGTATGCGACAGCGGCACCAAAATCGTGTCCGACCAGATAGATTTTCTTTAGCCCCAGATGCTGAACCAACTGCCAGATATCCTCTGCCATCGTCTTCTTGTCGTAGCCATCGCGAGGCTTTTCTGAATCACCAATTCCCCGCATATCCGGCGCTACAACGAAATAGTTTTCTGCAAGCGCTGGAATGACATCTCGCTTCCACTCATACCAAGACTGAGAAAAACCATGCAGCAACACTACGGCTTCCTTATCCCTGGACCCGCTTGTTACATAATGCAGCAGGACATCGTTCACTCGCTGTCTATGATGCTCTATTTCAGTCTTATTTTTTTCACTCGACACAACTGTTTACCTCTCGCTATTTTTAGCGCCGAAATGACTGGCACTAGTCGGTTTGTTACTGCAGGATCATTCCACCATCTACCTGCACGCATTGACCCGTCATATAGTCAGAGTCCGATGAGGCCATAAAAGCCGCAATCCCCGCCGAATCTTCTGGAGTAGACACGCGTTTAAGCAATATATCTTCGCTGAACTCCTGCATTCCTTGCCCTACTTCCTCTGTCCTACCAGCCTCTATCATTTGGAGGTCCAGCTTTCTCCATAGCTCGGTAGCGACTATTCCAGGACAGAACCCGTTTACCGTAATATTGTGCTCTGCAAACTCTCTGGCACCGGATTGGGTCAAAGCAACTACAGCGAATTTACTCGCGCTATAATGGGACACCAGAGCAAAGCCCTGCTTACCCGCAACCGAAGCTGTATTAACAATTTTTCCGCCGCCTCCCTGTGAGATGAATTGCTTGGCAGCTTCCTGCATTCCCATCAACACACCGAGACCGTTGATCTGCATCACGCTATTCCAGTCATCTTCAGTTACATCAAGAAAGGGTTTAAGACGAGCAACACCCGCGTTATTGAACATGACGTCCAGACGGCCATATCTTTCGACCACTTTTTCTATCGCCGCAATAATGTCTGCTCGCTTGTTGACATTGCACTCGACAGCCATAGCAGAGCCTGCACTCCCCTCTGCTGTAAGCTCTGCCACAGTTGCCTGCGACGCCTCCATATCAATATCCGCTATACAGACACTGGCCCCCTCAGAGACTAAACGCTTCGCAATAGCCTTGCCAATACCCATCGCTCCACCAGTAATAATGCATACCTTGTCTTTAAGTCTCATTTGCCATCCTCCTAATTATTGCTGTTATTCATTCGTAATTACTGTATTCGCTGTTGAAGCAGGAAATTCAAGAATCTTCCATGACATTAGCTTGTTCATACATCGCCCATACGTAATTGCTCGTCGACTCATGTCTTAGATGTCTAAAATCCACGTTATCGGGATGCTCCCAAAATTTGATGACATCTTCCTTGGTCTGGTAGGTCGCAATAACACACCACCGTTGACCACCACCAATAGTGGATTCGGGCATGATCATGGGGTGCTCATCGATAAGCCGCCCCATAACAACAAGATCTCCGCCAAGTGCTTTAACTATCGGACCGGCTATTTCCATGTAACTCCGATACAGGTCTGCGTCTTCCAGGTCGAACAAATTCAAAGCATAAAACACAAGATCACCTTCCTACTTTCTTATGAAGTTACTGTTAGTATTATGTGAACACCCTACAAATTTTTTTCCGATAGGGACAACTGAATACAAGCGAAATACTCATAAACGGCTTACAATAGAGAGTCTCGATCGATCACTACAGTTGAGTGATTAAAGGCTATCACGATAGAATGGACGATAAATCCGGAATACCTGACTAGGAATCCTATAATGCGCCAAGATCGGCTTTCAGGATTAATGAATCATTTTGACCTAACCGTTGATTTCAATTTGCACAACTCTTCGGAGAACAAAGTTAATGTGCTTGTAATTGCCTGGAAGAGCACTTCCTTGCCCAAGCGCATAATACTTTCGCTAGCCGAACCATTAAGTGAAGAGCTTAAGCAACTCGATATCGATGAAAAAATCTTCGTTAGCGGCTTCGCAGATTGGGGGGGATATGAAAACCCTTTTGTAGCCTCCCTTGATGACCTTATTGAATTAGATATTCCAGAAACAGGTGAGCTCAATCTGCTCGCAAGCCTCCTAATTGAGGAGCATACAAGCCAACGTTGTGGCTCTTTTTCGGTGCTTAATCGGCTTGCCGAGATTCTTATCGTTCTTATCCTCAGGACTCAACTTGAGAAAGGAAGCACTAGCGTTGGGCTAATAGGCGGCCTTTCTGACTCGAGAATAAGCAGAGCCATCGTTTCTATGCATGAAGACCCCGGGCATGGTTGGAGCAACACTGAGTTGGCTTCAGTCTCTGGACTATCTCTGAGCCGGTTCTACGATATTTTTAGTGATCGCGTGGGCAAGTCGCCTATGGCATATCTGCGTTCCTATCGCCTCACCCTGGCAACAAATGATATTGAAAAGGGCACAGGTCTGAAGATTGTTGCGCGTCGCTATGGCTACGGATCAGGGGAAGCACTTTGTCGAGCCCTGAAAAAGAAAGCGGAATCTAACCCGCAAGAACTGCAGCCACAGAAAAAACGGCCAATTTTTCAAACTCAATAGGACGGATTATAACAAAAGTAACAGTTCGCTTCCTGCAACCATTAGTACCAGCAAACTTGCTTTCCTGCGTGATCTTGCTGCGCAATATTTAGAAAACCGACGATCACACTCTGACAAATAGTTCTCCGGCAAAAAATATTTGCCCATCGCAGAATTCGAAATTCATTCTCACACAGTCATAGAGCTCCCCTATAACCTCTGCAACGTTAACGAAGCTCCTGCAATGAAACTTCTACAAAGCTAGTGATTGCATTATCGGTAATGCCAGATCGCGACATGCTGCTTACCCCGACAAATACACCAATGAAGAAATCGGCTAACGCGGGAGGAGACATGGTGGATGTAATCTCACCCCGGCTGACACCTCTCTTTATGCACTTGAGGAAGCCTTTTCTCAGCCGTTCAAAGTAATCTTTTACCAATAGATCAATCTGCTTAGATGCCAGGCGTGTGTCCTGTGCTGACAAAAAAAGCAAACAACCACTACTACATTTTTTATCCGCCATATCCTCAGCCAGCTGCATCACTACGCGTTCAATTTCGGGCCTGCCCGCACCACGCGCTTCCAGTGGTTCAACATAATTCCGTATTGAATCGTATTGGAACTTTTCCACCGCCCTGATAAGCAATCCATGCTTGTCGCCAAAGGTATTGTAAAGGCTCTTTCGGCCTACCCCTGTAACAAGTTCCAATTTTTCAAGAGAGGCACCGCTCGGCCCATCTTCTATGAAAGCCTTGATTGCATTATCGACAACACGCGTCTCATCAAAATTTCGTGGTCTAGCCATGATCCGAAGATTACCTGGATAATAAATTAAATTGTGTACAATAGTAGCAGACATTCCTCCTATAGGTAAATTGGTAACGTCTATACCAATGAATCTGGCCTTCCAAAAAACGTATCTCGTATTAAACCAAGAGCTCTCACCACGAAATTGGGAGAGCTCTCACGGTTACTGTGACCAGTAATCGCCAGGGAAAGGTTATTTCGCCATCATCTTGTCGAATTTTTCCTGCCAGGGCCCACCTGTATATTCTCTAGTTGGTGTACGGAAGGAGATAATCGGGTCTGATATCCACAATATCGCCATTTTCATAGAGTTCTGACGACCAGAATGTATCGCCGCATATTCCTCTGACACCATCATGTCGAAAAACGTTCTACGGTTTGGATAATGAACCAGTAGCATATAGTCCCAATCGCCGATCCCACCGGCAACAAGTTCGCCAAACTTACCGGCGTACACAGGCTCCATACCCACAGCACCCCAGCCAGAGATCACACCGTAGGCGTACTCAAGATACTCATCCAAAAGCTCTTCAGAGTCAGTTTTTAATTTGAGTAAATTCAGAACGACGATTGGGCCGCTGTCGAGCTCTTCATCGCTCTCGGGGCGCAATTTATCTATAGTGTAATTTGGGTTTACATTCGTTTTCATAGTCGTTTCCTTTTTAGAGTTAGTAACAGGTTTCAAACGAGGAAGCGTGATGGCCACACCTCCACAGCTTCCTTCTAAGACGTCTCCCGAAGAAAACGCAGTATATGCTTGGTAGTTTCTTCCGGCTGTTCCAATTGAACCCAGTGAGCCGCATTGGGAACGACCTCGATAAACCTCAAGTCTTCAAATGCAGCTCTAAACCCCTCCTCCCAACCGGGCTGGAATTCAGGCACATCATCATTTTCCCCGTACAGAAATGCAGCTGGTTGAGAAAACTTCTTGCCGTCTAACTGCGGCGCCAGTGCTCGATGCTGGAGTAGGTTCCGGTAATAGTTATTGGGTCCGCGAAAGCCCCCCTCCATGAATTGCGCGAGGTTGTATTCAAATTCTTCCTCGCTGATACACTTGGGCAACTCACTGGTTTTGGGAAGAAAGTCGACAATATTGGCGTCTCGTCCATATTCGAATTGCTTCATGAAGCTCAGGTGTGGAGCGTCGTTGGACAAACAGTAATAGACTTTCTGAAGGAACTCGCGCGCGTTGGCATCCATAAACGTATCGGCGACTTCAGGATCCTGTAAATAGCGCATAAACCAAAATTTATCGTCAGCACCCGGCGGGTCTATAATAGTCTCGTCTGGATACCAAAAAGGTACGGACAAACCCATTACTGCAGTACATGTATCCTCATTCAACAGCGCAGTATTCCACGCAACAATGCAGCCCCAATCGTGTCCAACAAGCTGAAAAGTGTCGTGCCCCAACGCTTTAGCCAGAGCCGGAATATCGCTCGTGAGCTTGAGAATATTGTATTCGTCAACTTCCTCGGGCTTGCTACTACCGCCATAGCCCCTCATGTCGGGAACCGCAACACGGTAACCCGCGGCAACCAATGGATCTATTTGATTGCGCCAGAAATTCCAACCTTGCGGCCAGCCGTGCAACAGAATAACTAATGGCCCGTCGCCCTCGACAACAGTACGTAAAACGATACCATTTACCGGTACGTCCTGGAATTTTCTTTCTTCATGCATAACCGTCTATTCCTCGCTTATATAGTTTTTCGATGAGTTATACTGCATATTTTTCCACTGCATTTTCGTTCCAGACAATTCCGCTGCCATATCGATCACTGATAACCGCAGACCCCGAATGTATTTCGACGGGAAACTGAAGCAACGGGCCTGCCCAATCAACGTACTCCAACCAGTGCCGCGTCGGAGCCACTGACATGAGGTGCGAACTAAATTCCGGAAAGAGGTGGTTAGAGATGGGGACATCATGAGAATGAGCTATTGCGGAGGCCCGCATCCATCCTGTAACGCCGCCAATTTGTTGTATATCAGGCATAAAGAAGTCGGCAGCTCCTGCCGCGATAGCTCTTTGAAGCTCGAAGACGCTACACAAATATTCACCAATTTGAACAGGCGTCTCTATAGCACGAGTAATTTCGGCGGCACCAACGTAATTGTCGTGTCTCACAGGATCCTCGATCCAATAGAGACCCTCATCGTCCAATGCTTTACAGCGGCGCATCGCCTCTTCCATATTGAGAGACTGGTTAAAATCACACATCAGCGCTAGGTTATCGGGTAGGTTCTTACGCACTAATCGCACTGCACGCAGGTCTTCCGAAAAATCCTTCCTGCCAAGACGTATTTTGATACCGCCAAAATCTCGCGAATCAAGCAGGTCGTCCAGTTGGCCGAGCAGCGCCTCGGGCTTATCAATCCATAGCCCACAGCTGTTGTACGCCCTGACCGGCGCCGCGTCCCCACCGAGCAACTTCGCTAATGGCAACTCCCGGGCCTTACCCAACGCGTCCCATGCAGCCATATCAATTCCGGAGAGGGCCTGCCCTAGTATTCCGCGGGTATCCGATAAAGCGAATCGCTGTCGTAATTTTTCGTTAAGCGCAACAGGCTCAAGTGACTCGCCAACCACTACCCCGGCCAGCGCCACAACACAAGCGTGTGTTGCCTCAAGCATTAGAGGTGATAACGCAAATATGTAACTGCTCCCGATTATGCCTATGTCTGTTTCAATATCGATAATGACAATTGGCGCTTCTGAAATTACACCACTGGCGGTGATGGGAGGACGATTAATCGGCACTCTTACGGCTCGTGCATTCAGCTTACGTATTTTCAAAAACCCGGTCCTTTTTCTATTTATGACCCAAGCTATCGGCCTTTAACTATGCAATCAATAAAAGCGTATTTGACAAGAGAATTAAATTTACACTATGTAGTGTACAATGGTCAACAGCATTTGTATCGGTAGATGTTGAAATATCAAGGGACATTTCCGCTAATTGCGGTTGACCCAGGTTATAGCGAGGCTAGAGGCATGTTCACGCACATTTTTTGCTTATCCGTATCGGCACTCGCTATTTATCTCGCGCGCCAATCTCGATCTGCAAAAACGCCAGTCAATCAGTCTGGCACCCTTAATCTTAATAGCCGTTACCAATATCTGCTGGCTCAATACATGCGCAAATCTGCTAACCAATTTTTCCTGGATAGCCAAAACGAGAAAAACCCCAATGAGCAATTTTGATTTAGACTTACTCAACACTGAATATACCGCAGCCGCAAATTGCCCCCAGGCACTACTACGTCAGTTAAGGGCTATTGTTGGCAATAGAAATGTCATCTCCAGGCCGTCAGCAACGGAACGATATACGACGGGATTTCGCAGTGGTTTTGGCAGCGTATTAGCGGTGCTAAAACCGAGATCTCTATTAGCTTTTTGGCGTCTGGTAAATATCTGCGTCGCCAATGATGTAATTATTATAGTCCAAGCGGCAAATACTGGCCTTACCGGCGGCTCAACACCCAACGGAGACTATGATCGTCCTGTCATCCTGATCAATACTATGCACATGAGTAAAATCCACCTCATAGATAGCGGAAGGCAAGTAATATGCCTCCCCGGCACGACGCTATATGCTTTAGAAAAAGCGTTGAGTCCACTTGGGCGCGAACCGCATTCCTTGATTGGCTCATCTTGTATAGGCGCTTCGGTTATGGGCGGCGTATGTAACAATTCAGGTGGCTCCCTCGTTCAAAGGGGCCCGGCCTATACAGAACTGGCACTCTACGCCCGTGTTGCGTCAGACGGGGCACTACACTTGACCAACCATCTTGGCGTACGTCTGGGCGATAACCCTGAAACAATTCTACAGTCTGTTGAAAACGGTGAGTTCTCTGATACCGATATTGACTTGGCATCCGACAGAGCTGCCTCTGACAATCACTATTCCAAACATGTCAGAAATATAGCCGAAGCCACGCCCGCCCGGTTTAACGCGGATCCTTCCCGTCTTTTTGAAGCCTCAGGAAGCGCAGGTAAAGTAGTCCTTATGGCCGTCCGCCTGGATACATTTCCGGCCGAGCGTGATACTCGTACTTTCTACATAGGAACCAACGACCCTGAAGAGTTGGGCAGTTTACGCCGCGACATTTTGGGGAGTGATCTACCGCTTCCCATCGCAGCAGAATATATGCATCGAGAAGCGTTTGACATGGCTGCAGCTTACGGCAAGGACACGTACATAGCGATTAGGTACTTGGGGACAGATAGGTTGCCGCTATTTTTTTCCTGTAAAGCGCGTATCGACGCACTGGTAAAACGATTGCCTTTTGTTCCCAACAACATCAGTGACCACCTGCTTCAGTTAACAGCAAAGCTGTTTCCACCTCATTTGCCCTCAACGATGATGGACTATCGCGATCGCTATACGCACCATTTAATGCTCAAAGTTTCCGCAGAGGCTATCGACGAAACCCGCTGCCTCATAAACAGCAAATTTCCTACACACCAGGGCAGCTTCTTTGAATGCACCGAGAAAGAAGCAAGTGCCGCATTTCTTCATCGCTTTGCCACCGCTGGTGCGGCTATACGGTACCGCGCAATTCACCACACAGAAGTTGAAGATATTGTAGCACTGGATATCGCGCTTAGACGCGATGACGAGGACTGGCTCGAGAAGCTGCCTGCCGACATAAAGTGCAACATTGTGAGTCATCTCTACTACGGACATTTTCTGTGCCATGTATTCCATCAGGACTATATTGTCGCCAAGGGAACAGACCTCGTTGAGCTGAAAAATGCGATGCTCAAAATTCTGGACGCGCGGGGCGCCGAATATCCCGCCGAACACAATGTCGGTCATCACTATTATGCAAAACCAGAATTATTGGAACACTATCGGGGGCTCGATCCCACCAATACCTTTAATCCTGGCGTGGGTATCACAACGCGCAACAAACATTGGGCCGCGTCTGAGAGCAATACCACAGGTGCTCAGAGGAATCGCGCCTAAGCTTGTCTGAGAGTCGTTGAAAGTTGTCTGGTACTGCAGAATGCCAACTGGGCTCAAACAGGCCCGAGATTCTCCTTACGCCACTTCAGCGGTGAGCTGCCTGTCCAGTTACTGAATGCCCGGGTGAAGGCGGCCGGCTCTGAGTAACCCAGGCGCTCGGAGATTTCCGTAACGGCGAGGCTGCGGTCGCGCAGAAAGTTTTCGGCGCGCTCCTGTTGTACCTGCGCCAGCAACTGAGCGTAGGAGGTATTCTCCACAGCCAGCGCCCTGGTGAGGCTGCGCTCGGCCATGCCCAGCTGTCTGGCGATCTCTCCACGACGCAGGGGCGGAGTGTAGGCCCACAGCCAGCGCGTTACCCGCTCGCCGATACCAATGTCCTCCGCCAGCATCAGCGACAGTTTTTTGGCGATAGATACATAGGTGCGATACACCAGGGGGTTAGCGCGGGGCAGCGGTGTATCGTCGAAGGCTGCGGGAAATGCGAGACAGGCCTCTTCCCTGGAAAAATATACCGGACATGGCAACTCATCACGAACCTCTGTCCAGTCTGCGGGTTCCGGGAACGGGAACGTGATATAACGCGGCGGCTGGTTAGTCGCAACGATGTCCGCGATGTTGCACATGGAGGTTACCAGATCGAGAACGGTGCAATACTCCACCAGCCTGTCAATGTCTTGCGCCGAGGCATCCCGTATCAATGGTCGCTGCATGGAAAAAGAGAAAAGAGAGGCATCGGGCTGCCGTCGCACGACCATGCGGCAGTGCCCCCCGCTCAATTGCGGATAGGTCAGGCAGATCTTGAGCGCCTCGATGGTCGTCGCTGCATGCTGCATGGCCATACCCAGCACACCGAGATTTTCGATTCCCATTTTTTCGCGTGCACCAAACAACGCCCGCGCAGGAGAGCGCGCTCCCAACTGTCTGGCCAGGGCCACGCAGATCAGCAATTCCTGATCCAGTGAGATAGGGAAGTCCGGTTCTTCCAGCGCTCGGGCCGGCAAACCGGCATCGGTGAAAATCTTCAGGGCGCCGCTGTCGCTCACATTCAGCAAGACGAGCTGGCTCAGCACACCGGTGACAGTGCGCTGAGCTGTGGCCAGGTTGCCACTGGCAATAACGCGGGAATCGCTCTCCATAGATTGCTCATTTGCGCAACATTGGCCCAAATTATCAAAAAATAGGCCCGCTCTGCAATGTTCCTGCATGAGCGACCCCATTAGGCTATACCCCATTGATAACGAAACCCAACAGAGGCGAATACCATGACTGAAGTCACAAAGCTCCATTCCGAAGTATCAACAGGCACAGAGCACGTCGATGTACTGATCGTCGGTGCCGGCATTTCCGGTATCGGCGCCGCTCACCACCTGAGCGAGAAGTGCCCCGGAAAGAGCTATGTGCTGCTGGAGAGTAAAGCGTCTTTTGGCGGCACCTGGCGTCAGCACACCTATCCCGGCATTCGCTCAGACAGTGACCTGTACACTTTTGGCTACGGCTTCAAGCCCTGGACGGGCCAGCCTATCGCCGGCGGCGGTGCGATTCTCGATTACCTCGAAGAAACCATCGAAGAAGACCACACTGAACAATATATCCGCTACCAACATGAAGTGTTGAGCGCATCCTGGTCTAGCGCTGACCAGCAATGGATTCTCGAAGCCAGGCGCAAGGATACCGGCGAAACAGTCCACTTTACCGCCAACTACTTATGGATGTGCCAGGGCTATTATCGTCACGCAGAGGGTTATACCCCCCAGTGGGACGGCATGGCTGACTTCAAGGGACCCATCGTGCACCCGCAGACCTGGCCTGAAGATCTGGACTACAAGGGCAAGCGCGTTGTGGTAATCGGTTCCGGGGCGACGGCGGCCACCCTGATCCCGAACATGGCAGATGACTGCTCACACATCACCATGTTGCAGCGCTCGCCGACGTATTTCTGGACCGGGGAAAACCGCAATGAGCTGGCGGACCAATTGCGCGAGCTGGAAGTACCCGAGGAATGGGTTCATGACATTGTGCGCCGCAGCATCCTCAAGCAGGCCAAGGATGTCCAATATCTTTCAGCGTCTGATCCGGAATTGGTCAAAGAGGAGCTGTTCAAGGTCATTCGCGAGTACCTGGGGGAGGACTTCGACATGAGCCACTTCACCCCCAGCTACCGCCCCTGGCAACAGCGCCTGGCTTATGTGCCGGACGGCGATCTGTTCGAGGGAATCAAGTCCGGCAAGGTCAGCGTGGTGACAGACAACATCGACCGGTTTACCGAGAACGGTATTCTCACCACGTCGGGTGAATTGCTTGAGGCAGACATCATTATTACTGCTACAGGTTTCAACCTCAGCGTAATGGGCGATATTGCCTTCGACGTCGATGGTAAGCCGGTAGATTTTGGCAACACCTATACCTACCGTGGCCTGATGAACTCCGGTGTGCCCAACATGTCCTTTATGTTTGGCTACCTGCGCACCAGCTGGACCATGCGTGTAGACCTGGTTTGCGACTTCATATGTCGTCTGCTAAATCATATGGACGAAACCGGTGCGACCATGTGTACACCGACGCTGCGCGAGGAGGATAAGGGCATGGATACTTTGCCGTGGATATCTGAAGAAGAGTTCAACCCCGGTTACATGCAACGCGGCAAACACCTAATGCCCAAACAGGGTGACCGCGAGCCCTGGGCTTTCAGCCCTGACTACTACACCGAGAAGGACCAGCTGCCATTGGTAGATCTGGACGACAGCGCGCTGGCATACCAGGGCCCATCACGCTCTGAGGCCGTTGCCTGAGGCACACGGGGCACAGCTCTGGGGCCTATTCAACGGCCTCCAGGGCTGCAATCAATTCTGCGTAATCCGCAAAGCCCAGCGGTACGGTAATTCTCTTACGCCATACCTCATCTAATTCATCGATAACGGCTGCGCCCAGTAGCTGGCGAGATTCACCCACCTGACCCGTGCGAACCTTGGCCGAATCCCCATCGCCTGGCAGGCCCGCCAACGCGACACCGCGCTCACTTATCATTCGGTCGTCAAAGCGATCCCTGTTCTGTTGCATGAACGGCAGTGAGGCGTGCTCCAGGGTGATGGCGAGGTGAGTCCAGTAGTCGCCCGCGCTGCTACCAGACGCTACAACAAGCCACTATAGTCCGCCTGCAGCTGATCGAAACTCATACTGGAAATAAAGCGCGAAAAACTCATCCAGCTGGCGAGGCCCCGCATATCGGCGAAATGCGGCGGCAGGAATTTTGGTGCCACAACCACCCCCTCCTCCATCAGCATGCGGAAGGTTTTGACATCCTCAAGCGTGACTTTCCCACAAAACAGCACCGGCAAGCTGTCCAGCTTGCCCTCACTCATCGCCAGGCGCACAAAGTTGTAGGTCTGGACAAAACCTCGCATATACGCGAGGTCCTTGGTGAAAGGCCTACCGGTCGGTGTACTACCGCGAAAAATCCTGACTGCCAGAGAATAACTGTCGTCGTCCGGCAGGTTATTCCCCCGCAAATAGTCAAATACCTCAATGAAATTGGCACCCTCCTCGGCCAGGGTAGTGGCCCGAACGCGATTGACAAGCCGATACAGGCGCGACGGGCTTGACCGCAGCGTCAGTATCTCGGTCAGCACTGCCAGCCCTTCCTGGGTGACAGTGGCTGATGGCGGTCCCTTGCTGAGGAAGGTACACCATGGCTGGGCCATGCCATTGAGCGTTGTGCCAAGATGCACCCAACCCTCGTGCACCTCTAGGACATCGATATCCAGGTGGTTAAACCGGGCATCGCTGCGAATCTTCAGGTAATCCGAACCGGCTGCAGCGTCAGCGGTCATCTGGTCGTTTAGCAGCACTCGAATACCGGCATCCGGAAATGCGGAAAGCAGCCGCTCATTGAGCATTTCCACCGCTCGATCAGCGCTTATTATTTTTTCGGGTTCGAGCATGGACTTGTTCTGCAGCAGGTTTGTCAGGGTGCTTTCCATGGTGGTACCCAGGTCCGCCAGGGTCGGGTCGCCGGCATGAAAAACATCTGTTGCAGAGCCGTACAACTCCTCTGAATATGCCCCGAAGTCGGGTGTCCCTCGGGCCTCCAGCATGCGAATTACTGTCTGGTACTCGCGACAGATACGCCGCATGATTGTCGCCAGGGGGTTCATCTGGCCCAGCTTACGGGCAATATCCCGTTCGATCTGGTGAAACTGATCCCGCGCAGCGGCGGGCTCAAACTCAAGAGGGTTCTTATATTGATAATACGCTGCATCGATCTCGGGCAGGCGCTTGCAGTCGCTGACAAAGAAATCCCGGCGTACAGAGCTTCCCCACTTCACGGCATCCAGCACGCGTATCGGCCGCTGGGCCTCAACAATACGATCTGACAGCTCTCGCACCAGCTCAAGATATCGCGCATTATTTACCGGCATGAACAGTCTCCATCGTTACCCTCACTTACCCTGTGGGCATATCTCATACTCGCCTGGCGTGCTCCACATAGTGGACACATATTTCGAATCACTTGCACTGCTCTTGATTCTGGCAGAATCGACATTTTTTACCTGGCACCTGCTGCGGCTCAGAAATCATCGACGCCAGAATCTGTCACTGATCCCGGTTTCCTACACCTCTATCAGGCGGCCTGACGCACAGTATTAGAACACAGAATATGTCCTATAGGTTCAATGAAACAGGGTGTGAATATGCAACGTGTCTCTGGGCTAAATACGGATATAGAACTGATATAGAACTGATATAGAACTGATATAGAACTGAT
>TARA_R110001599_G_scaffold43925_6_pt1 | contig 27008 bp, 27 predicted proteins | sample TARA_R110001599 | Tara Oceans TARA_R110001599 (sample SAMEA4398360) | marine metagenome | biome: Polar Biome; feature: [MES] marine water layer (ENVO:01000295) within the mesopelagic zone...; material: water (ENVO:00002006), including particulate matter (ENVO:01000060) such as......
GAACTAGCAAGGAGTGACCTAATCCGAGGTGGTATTATCAAATAATAGATGGCCTTTTGCCTATTTCAGGTTTAATCTGGCTTTAATTTTTATTAATAAATATAAATCAATTAATTTCGTCTGCTTATATTTTACTAATTTTCCTGTTGACCTTGATTCATTCTTTCTGTTTGGTCAACTACAGTAGTAAAGATTTTTTACCATTATTCAGAATTTATGTTTATTGAACCATCTTTAGGAAAAACCGGCCGAAAAGGGCAATTAGAGGTAATATGCGGTTCAATGTTTTCTGGTAAAACAGAAGAATTGATAAGAAGACTTAACAGGGCGTTAATCGCCAAACAAAAGGTGGAAATATTTAAACCTGCCATCGATAAAAGGTATGATGACAATAATGTAGTCTCACATGATGAAAACATTATCCGATCTACCCCTGTACAATTTGCTGAAGACATTTTGCTTCTAGCAGGTAATTGCGATGTGGTAGGAATTGACGAAGTTCAGTTTTTTGATGCCCAAATAATTCCTGTTGTAGAAAAACTTGCCAAGACTGGTACTCGGGTAATTATTGCCGGTCTAGACATGGACTTTAAAGGGAAGCCTTTTGAGCCGATGCCTCAATTAATGGCAATGGCTGAATATGTCACTAAAGTACATGCTATATGTATGAAATGCGGTGATCTTGCTTCTTTTAGTTACAGATTGTCTGCGGAAAAAACCAAGGTAATGCTGGGAGAAAAAGAAAGCTATGAGGCCCGTTGTCGCAGGTGTTTTTTTGACCTAGATGTAACCACTTAATGCTTAAAAAAACTACTGGAATTGTAATTGGGTATACAAAATACAGAGAAACTTCGATTATCACGAAAATCTTCACAAGAGAACTTGGGCTCAAATCCTATGTGGTAAATGGAGTGAGGAGTAATAAATCATCTTCCAAAGTCGCCCTTTTTCAACCCTTAACCTTGGTGGATCTTGTCGTTTATGATAAAGAGAATGCCAACATCCATAGAATTTCTGAAATAAAATCAGACATAAGTTTTCAACGCATCCCATTTGATTTTATCCGTTCTGGCATTAGTATGTTTATGGCTGAAATATTGGGAAAGGTTGTTTTTGACAATTACCAGAATGAATTGCTGTTTGACCATCTTAAGAACCAAATTTTAGCCCTTGATGCAGAACTGTACCAACCGGGATTATTCGCTCTACATTTTTTGATAGGTACTTCCCGCTATTTGGGTTTTGAACCTGAGGACGCAAATGACTTTTTTTTACAACTACCCGTTGATCAATCAAGTAGTAATTACACAAAAAAAAGCCTGTTCCTTAACCATATTTTAGAAAGCGAACCTCATTCACCCACAGAGGTGCCCGGCAATATAAAAAGGCAATTATTAGACGATTGGATATTGTTCTACAAAATCCATATCGATGGATTTGGAGAAATAAAATCCTTATCTGTATTACGCACATTACTCGCCTAAAACCAGCCTATTCTATAAGAATATTTCTTGTCTGGCTAGAAAAAACACCTGATAACTCTTCCCCATTTCCAGCTTTAATCAAACTAACCTTCAGACTATGAGTTCCTTTTTCTATTTTGGATAACTTCACAGGAACAATTTCTTCAGTAATGAACTGCTGACCGTCAATTTCAATCAATACTTTCACCCCATCGCTGTCTGGTGCGCCTCCCAGGTAAAGAAAGTCCACGACAACCTGCTCATCTGCAGAATAACTTTGCTGTTCTATGGGTAGGTGAAGAATCACATAAGGCTCCTCGTCTTCTGGAAAAGGTCTTGACCCTCCTACTGTAAAATCTCGTTGAGAAAAGTTCCCATATTCCTTTAGGGCTAAGCCCTCTTCGTTGACCAAAAAAGCAACAGCCCTATAGGTGCCTTTATTTAAGTCCATTTGAAAATTTGGCAAGGTATAAGGTTTAGGACTCGCCCCATTTAATGAAAGCATCAATGGATTTTCTCTCCCTAAGCCATGGTTCCGTATATTGAAAGAGAAGGCCACCTTCCCTTCTTTAAAGTCCTCATTCCCTATTGGGTTATATATGTCCAGCATTGCATCAGGGTTCGTTGCTGTTACCAGCTTTTCGAATTGAATTTTTTCTACTATACTTTCTTTCAATTCATTTGGGGCTTCATTTTGTTGATCCACCAATGCCTCAGATTTCTTATTTGTAGAATCACAGGCATACATAAATACCAATAAAAGGGCTATGGTAAAAAAAATGTTCTTGAATTTCATATAGATTTGTTCTGTAAGGACTTAACGTGAAAGGTTGTGTAGCTATTTTATCCCTTGGTAAAAAGACTTCAAAATAATCCTACCGGGTGATTTTCATCATTTCTCATACGCTCGATCAATTACTTAATTATTTTCTTTTAATTTCACGCTGGACTTAAAAATCTAAAGTGAAATCCGGATTCAAAGGTATTTATTTTTAACAATAAAAAAATTACCTTGCATTAAACTTAAAAAGCAAATGAGCGAAATTTTATTTGAAGAGGTTCCGTGCCTGGATTTGGCAGATTTCATTTCTGGGGACAGTAGTAAAAAAGCTGCTTTTGTAAAAAAACTAGGAGAAGCATATGAGAACATTGGATTCGTGGCCATAAAAAACCACGGACTCGATCAAAATATGCAGGATGAGCTTTATTCGGCCATCAAAAACTTCTTCCTGCTTCCAGACAATATCAAAGCCAAATATGAACAGCCTGATAAAGGCTTTCAAAGAGGGTATACTGGTAAAGGTAAAGAACATGCCAAAGGAAGGAATACAGGAGATTTGAAAGAATTCTACCATGTAGGCCAACCTCTTGATGAGATTTCAAACGATGATACCGTAAAAGAAGAATACCTACCCAATGTATGGCCAAGGGAAGTGCCCGAATTCAAAGACATTTCATTGAAGGTATTTAAAACTTTAGAAGCTGCTGGTAAAACCATGCTCCGAGCCATTGCTTTAAACTTAGGACTCAAGGAGAATTATTTCGAAAGCAAAATTGAAAATGGCAATTCCATTTTACGTTCCATCCATTACTTCCCTATAAAAAATCCTGATGATGTGCCTGCCGATGCCGTTAGAGCAGCCGAACATGGAGACATCAACTTAATCACTATCCTAATGGGAGCGAGTGCAGATGGTTTACAAGTATTAAGAAGAGATGGGAAATGGATCCCAATCACTGCCCTTCCTGATCAATTGATAGTGAATGTAGGAGACATGCTGGAAAGGTTGACAAATAAAAAACTCAAGTCCACCATTCACCGGGTAGTAAATCCTCCACGTGAATTAATGGACACCAGCAGGTATTCAATTCCATTTTTCATGCATCCTCGTTCTGAAATGGACCTGAGTTGTCTGAACTCTTGTATTGATGAAAATCACCATAAAGCATTTGAAGATTGCACTGCAGGTGAATTTTTAGATGAAAGATTAAAAGAGTTAGGACTGAAAAAATAACAAGTTCATATGACGACCATCAGGAAGGTACGGTATTATATATATCTGAAAGATGTGCTCGTACTTTCTCTGACAGCTTTTGGAGGTCCACAGGTTTTTTTGGCCATGGTCATTGATATAATGGTCAAAAAAAGAGGCTTTATTACAGAGAAAGACTTGCTGGAATTAAATGCCCTTTGTCTGGTTTTGCCTGGGCCAACTTCTACTCAGACCATATCAGCAATAGGCTTCAGGGTGGGAGGACCGGTATTGGCCTACCTTTCTTTATTGGTATGGGTACTCCCGGCTACCCTTCTTATGATAGGGACAGCCTTCTTGATTGAATACTTGCAGTCCAACACAAAAGGAGAGCTGGGCTTTGCTAAATTTATTCAGCCTATGGCCATAGGCTATATCATCTACGCCTCTCAGATAACGATAAAAAAAATGATCCATACGGTAGAGGCCGCCATCTTAATGATGATTGCAGCATTTATTGCATTTTTTTACAATTCACCCTTTATTTTCCCAATCATGCTGGTCTTAGGTGGTTTGATTACTACCCACAATTACAATAAACAACCAATCATTGAAGAGAAACCAAAAATTAGGATCTCTTGGGGGAATTTTATTCTTTGGGCAGGAGTATTGATTTCAGCGGCTGTCTTGGGACATTATACCAGAATCTTGCCAATAAGATTATTTGAGAATTTTTATAGAAATGGATCCCTTATATTTGGAGGAGGCCAGGTTTTAGTCCCCTACTTGTATACAGAATTTGTAGAGTTCAAAAACTATTTAAGTTCGGAAGAATTTCTGACAGGTTACGCCATTTCTCAAAGTATCCCAGGCCCAACCTTTAGTATTAGCTCTTATATTGGTGCATTGTCCATGCGAGAATGGGGAGTTACTGGCATGATCACTGGAGGATTGGTTGCAGCTGCAGGTATATTTTTACCAGGCACCTTTCTAATATTTTTTGTCATCCGGTTTTGGGATGCCTTAAAGATATACCGTCCGGTGAGAGCCGCCCTAGAAGGAATAAATGCGGTAAGTTGTGGCATGTTGATCGCCGCTGCTTATCTTTTATTTGAACCTATGGAGAATAATTTCATTAATATCGTCATCATCATCGGCACCTACATCCTATTGAGATATAGTAAAATACCCTCTCCTCTTATCATTGTATCTGGGGTCGGCATAGGCTTGATTTACCAATGGATCATGAACAACCTTTATTAAGTGTAATTTGTGAGTAAAGCGCTATTTGGATGCTTATTGTATAAATGAATATAAATACACATCCCCAATGGTAAGCAACAACTAAAAACCAACAAGCTTTCATTAAAATAAGCCATGGATCCCCAACCTTGCCAAAAGAAAAAGCCCTGGGCAAACAAAAGCATTTCAGTACCTATGAATCCTAGGTAATAGAACCAAAAAGCGGTTTTCATTCCTCGGTTCTGTACTTCCAAAGTGTTCGAATTAATAAAAGAAAACATCAAATAGGCGGAGAATAATCCAAGCATACTAAGGTGAATAAACCCTATAATAAATAAACGCAAAATAACAACCATTTCGGCTAACTCAGGCAAAACGAGCAAAGTTTGAGCAGCTACCCTTATTAGGCCAACTATTACAGCAAGTATTAGCCATGGTTTGGTTTTAGGAGAGAAATGTAAGGACAGTTTAGGCAAAGATTTTCTCTTTAAAACAAAAATTGCCACTAATCCAAAAAGTTGCAGGAGAACCCCTACTGCATTGACATAATAAGCCCAGCTCCACTGGTAGGCCCAGAACAAGATCAAAGCAAATGTCAAAATCTGGCTTGACAATAAAAACCCGTAAACTAAACGAAAACCAAGTCTTGGGAAACTAACCTTGAAGGTTTTAACAATTAAGGTTAAAAGCGCAAAAATCAACCATCCATTAAACTGAAAGTGAAGGTAAAACTGTATGGCTACCTGGTACAGCATCCCGCCCCCACCTCCGTTTCCCATAATCACTGCCACTCCCCAAACCCCTAAGGTGGAAAGTAGAAGAAGAAATAATGAGGTTTTTAATAAAAGGTTTATTTGTTCACATCCTTTAATGTGATCTCTCCATACCCTAAAGACAAAGAGATAGCTCAAGACAATATGAAGGGAGGAAAAGAATATTGAAAAGCCAGCATAACCTTGCAAAGGAAAGGCTATCATCATACCTGTTATTGAAAATTGTGTTAACCAAAACAGATAGGTATAAATTGGTTTGGAGGCCTTTTCTTTAGGTAAAAAATTACCATGAATCAAAATGAAAAAGCCAAGGTAAAGCCAACCTAAAAGGGCTACATGGGAATGCCCATGTAATAAGTTTTTAAATTCTATCCAATTTAACTCCCATACGAAAGCTGCTCTTAGCACCAAGCCCATTATGGCTGCAATTAAAAAATTAAGTAGTGAAATCAAAATCCAGTTTTTCCTCATCTGCTGGTTGTTTTTATAGAAAATAATTTCCACAATTAAGAATTAATCCTTAGTAAAACCCTCTCTAATTCTTACAATAACAAAACTACAAACATTTAAGACAAATATATCCTTTTATATAAAGCCGGGATCAAATACATGATTTGCGCAATATTCAATCATCCAATAGGACTGACATTCTATACTTCTTGCCTCAACTTGACAAGGTTTAGAATTTAGTCCGAAAGAATGAAAAATAGATCAAAGATTTGGAGTTATAAATTATTTTTCTACATTTGTAGAACACCTTATTGTAATGTAGAATGAAGTTATCCAAATCCGAAGAAAAACTAATGGAGTTGATCTGGTCCAACCAGCCCATATTTATGAAAGAACTTCTTGAGGTCCTTCCTGAACCAAAACCTGCGCCAAGCACTGTGGCAACACTGCTGAAACGCATGCAACAAAAAGGTTATGTAGGATTCAAATTATTTGGGAACTCAAGGCAATACCATGCTCTTGTAGAGAAACCGGATTATTTTTCCGGGCAGGTAAAAACCATTATTAAAGATTTTTTCTCTGATTCACCGCTTCAATTTGCTTCCTTCTTTACCAAGAAAGCAGACTTGAGTACCAATGAATTGGAAGAAATTAAAAAACTTGTAGAAACCGAAATTGAAAGGAGAAAAAAATGATGATGGTTTTGGTTAAATTTATCGGCTGTTCCGCAATTATCTTTTTGCTCTTTCAACTTTTTCTGGCAAATGAGAAAACATTCACATTGAACCGGTGGCTGCTTTTATCGTTGATCCCTGCGGCCATGCTTGTTTCTTTTATAAGCTTACCCTTGTGGCTACCACAAGAAAGCGCTGTAGCTGTTAACTATCTTCCCTATGCCCAAAACCAATCTACTCCGGTTGTAGCTTCTGCCCCATCAACTCAGGCCATTCCTACTGAATTTTGGATCCTGGCAGTTTATTTTGCTATAACTGCACTTTTATTCGCTAAGAAAATAAGTGCATTATTAAAGCTAATCAATTGGACAAAAAAAGCCTCGAGCAAAACCTTAAAGCAGGCCAACCTTATCCTCTCAGAAAAAGTGATTTCACCTTTCAGTTTCGGAAAGTATGTTTTTATGCATCCTTCAACCTATAAAGAAGGTTCCGGAAAAACGGAAATGATCATAAAGCACGAACTCATCCATATCGTTCAAAAACACCATATAGACTTGGCATTGATGGAATTTATATCGGTGATATGCTGGTTCAACCCTATTGTATTTATGGTAAAGAGAGCCATTGTCCTAAATCATGAATACCTAGCCGATCAAGGCGTAAAAGATTCGGTGCATCCTATCAAATACAAAAAGCTACTGTTAAGCCTCAGCATTCAAAATAATCCTTTGATATGGACAAGTGCTATCTCCTCCTTCACCTTAAAACACAGATTAACTATGTTAAATAAACCCCTAAAGAAAACGACTATGCGCCTTCGAATCGCCTTTTTCAGTTTATTAGCCTTATTGATAGTTACAGGATTTTCAATTAAAATCAATGCTTATCCATCCAACCAACTCCCTCCTGATTCCAGTTTAAAATGGAAGGGAAACCAAAATAGTCCTTTGGATAAAATGCCTGAGTTCAAAGGTGGAATGACAGCATTTTCAAATTATGTCAAAAAAGAAGCGAAATACCCTTTATATGCCCGAATTAAGGGCATAGAGGGCCAGGTTGAAGTTCAATTTGTGGTAGAGAAAGATGGATCAGTTTCCAATGTTTCCGCTGCCAGTGGACCTGAAAATGGTTTTGAGTTTTTAGCAGAAAGGATAATTAAAAATGCGCCGGATTTCAATCCGGGAATGCAAAATGGTCAACCCATAAGGGTACAAATGACAATCCCTCTGTTTTTCACACTTAGCAAAGAGGAATTAGATTCTGACAAGCTACCATTGGGTGAAGTAAACATAGGAGAATTCACTCCAAACGTGGATGGTTTAAAAATTAAGGCAAACTATTCAAATGGAACTTGGAATGGTACGGTTCGGGATACTGAAGGAAATTTACTTCCGGGTGCATTAATTATAGTAGAAGGCGCTAACGCAGGAACTGTAACAGATATTAATGGGGAATTCGCTTTAAAATCCGATTCATCAGCTACCCTTATTGTAAGTTTTAAAGGTTACAATAGTGTTAAGTTAAATCAGAATTGAAACACAAGCCCTAGCAAGGATTAAACAATAATTCTAACTAATAGAAAGTAAAGTCAGTCCAAAAGGTTTCATGTAAATAGGCATGAAACCTTTTTATTTTAGGTCAAATTCCATTTGAGAGTTCCATTTTTTATGTTTTGAATATTCAATTTTTACAGACAATATTAGATGAATAAAAACAATATTGTAAAATAAACAATTATTAAATTGTATTATAACAAAATTATATATATTTTAATAGAATATTTATTCATCAAAATACATGACAAATATCATGATTTCAGCTAATTTTTGTTTTATTGGGCGCATCCATGTCTCACTACCTTTAGCCAACTAAACAGCACTAAAAAAAGCTTTTAAAAATTACAACCTATATAAATAATGATTTACCATGGAAATAGCAAAAGTAAGATCAGTTAGAGGATATTTTTATCTTTTTATCCTCTTAATCTCAGTATTAATGGTTGGTTGTGGGAATCATGATTCAGAGAAAAATTATACCCCAAAAAGTGTAACAGATTACGCCAAAATTAAAGTATTTGGAGAAGAACATGCCACGCTTACAGCCCCTCCAAACGTACCTCCACCAGTTGGAAACAGGCCTGCAAAAAAACTATTTGTAGAAATGGAGATCGTTGAAAAAGAAGGAGAAATGGCCGATGGAGTTACCTATATGTATTGGACCTTCGGCGGGTCTGTTCCTGGCTCTTTTATCAGAACAAGAGTAGGAGACGTGGTAGAGTTTACAATTAGAAACCACCCAGACAATAAGCTACCCCACAATATAGATCTACATGCCGTCACAGGTCAAGGCGGTGGTGCTGAAGCTTCATTCGTTGCACCAGGACAAGAAAAGACCTTTTCCTTTAAAGTTGTAAATCCAGGATTATTTGTTTACCACTGTGCAACAGCACCAGTTGGAATGCACATTGCCAATGGCATGTATGGTCTGATATTGGTTGAACCAGAAGGAGGATTACCTCCTGTGGATAGAGAGTTTTATGTAATGCAAGGTGACTTTTATACAGAAGGGAAATTTGGTCAACAAGGATTGCAACCATTTAGCATGCAAAAAGCCATTGATGAAAACCCTGACTATGTAGTATTTAACGGAAATGTTAACGGCCTCTCAGGTGACAACAGCATTACCGCTAAAGTAGGTGAAAACATCAGGATATTTTTCGGTAATGGAGGTCCAAACTTAGTTTCTTCCTTCCATGTTATCGGTGAGATTTTTGACAAAGTTTACCTTGAAGGAGGAGAACAATTCAACCATAATGTACAAACTACATTGGTCCCTGCTGGCGGTTCGGCCATAATAGAATTTGTGGCTGATGTCCCTTCTAACTTAGTACTGGTAGATCACAGTATTTTCAGGGCATTTAATAAAGGGGCTTTAGGTATTCTCTCCGTGTCTGGAGAGGAAAACAAGGCAATATTTGCAGGAGCAATTATGGAAGGAATTTATCAGCCTGAAGGAAGTGTAATACAAAATATGCCTAAAAATGAACTGGAGATTGAAGCTCCTGTAAACCTTAGTAAAGAAGAGCAAATTATTGCCGGTAAAAACTTATACATGCAAGCCTGTTTTGCCTGTCATCAACCGAATGGTGAAGGGATTCCAAATGCTTTCCCTCCACTTGCAAAATCCGATTACCTTAACGCAGATGTGGATCGATCCATAGGGATATTGCTACACGGTTTGTCAGGTGAGGTGGTTGTAAATGGAAAGTCCTATAATAGCATAATGCCTGCACAACAAATGAATGACAGCGAGATTGCCAATGTACTGACCTTCATATACAATAGCTGGGGCAATAGTGGAAAAGTAATCACTCCTCAAATGGTTCAAGCACAAAGAAAATGAAAAATTGGGTATTAATAGGAGCACTTGCATTGATCCATTTCTCCACTTTTGGTCAGGAAAATGCCATGAGAAAAATAGATGGGGGGTCTTACCTCCCGCTCTATGGCAACTCAAGTGAAGAAGTTAATGTAAGTGCTTTTTATATAGACCCACTACCGGTAACCCATGAAGCGTATTTGCAATTCGTAAAAGAATACCCTGAATGGAGAAAATCTCAGGTAAAGGGATTATTTGCAGACAAAAGATACCTAGAAGTTTGGGAAGGAGACCTTAGCTATCCTTCAGCATTGAAGAACAGCCCAGTCATTCAGGTTTCTTGGTTTGCGGCAAAGGCTTATTGTGCATGTCAGGGCAAACGTCTTCCTACAGTAGATGAATGGGAATATGTGGCCATGGCCAATGAAGGTAAAGAAGATGCCAGAGAAGACAGCCTCTATAATTTAGCGATTCTGAGAAGCTATGAAACACCAAAAACCTACTTACTAAAAGTAGGCAGCAAACCAAGTAATATTTATGGTGTCTACGACTTACATGGTTTGGTTTGGGAGTGGACCTTGGATTTTAATTCAATCATCATCACAGGAGAATCCAGAAATAATGGAAACACTGACCAAGGCTTATTTTGTGCAAGTGGGGCATTAGGTGCCAACGATTTGATGAACTATGCCGCCTTTATGCGTTACGCTATGCGCTCTAGTTTAAAGGCCAGGTACAGTATGACAAACCTTGGTTTTAGATGTGCAAAAGACATCCAATAATAAAATTAATGCAGGGTAATCTGCCATAAATGAAACGATCATGAAGACAGCAATCACAATAATGTTGACACTTGTTGTACTCCTTCAAGGGTGCAAAGAACAAACAACTTCAACCTCAATCACTCCAGAAGAAGTCAAGGAATTGAATGAAATGTCCATTTATAATTTACCCAGCAATTGGAACACTCAGAATGGTAATCAGATTTCATTTATTGACCTAAAAGGGCAACCTTTGGTTGTAGTAATGATCTACACATCATGCCAAACTGCTTGTCCAAGATTGGTCGCTGATATGCGGTTTATTGAAGAAAAAGTGGGAACCAAGGCAGGGACCCAACCTCGCTATGTACTGGTAAGTATTGACCCTTTGGTTGATACGCCTGAAAGGCTCAAGAAATTTGCAGCTGAAAACGAGATGAATGCCGATCAATGGCTATTTCTTCAAGGTACCGAAGACAGCGTAAGAGATTTTGCCAATATCCTATCGGTGAAATACAAAAAAATAAACCCCATGGATTTTTCTCACTCTAATATTATAAGTGTATTTGACAAAGAGGGGGTTCTGCAATACCAAAAAGAAGGGCTGGGATTAGAAAATGATGAGATTGTAAACCAAATTCTTGAGATTAGTAAAATATAAATCTCAGGTTTATTTTGTCTTATTTCCACTCCTTATTTATAAAAACCCTGAGACTGCGAAAATTAGCAAGCAAATCAAACCTATTGCTAAAGCCTCTTTAAAAACAGTAAATTTGGCTGTTATTGAAGAGGCTTTTGTAAAAATCCCTTAATAAAGAATGATCCTTTTAAACAACAGTCCCCTGTTCTATTTTTAACCTAAGGGGCTTATATTATTATCACGGTAATAATCAATTTTTATCTGAAACATTTCAGCCATTTTGGCTGCTCGCCATAGGGCCTCAGTTGCCTTTTCTCCAAAAAAATTTTCCCTAAGTGTTTCTTGAAATAATAATAGCCACCGTTCAAAATGCTTTTTATCTATAGGTAGCTTTGCGTGTGGAGGAAACGGACTACCGTAATAAGTGTGTTCCGCTAATAAAACAGTCTGCCAGAAGGTGTACATTTTTTGAAGATGTTTGTCCCAGTGGCCTTTAATTCTATCTTCAAAAATTGGCCTTATCAAATTGTCTTCTTTTACTTTACCATAAAAAAGATCGACTAATTTTATGATTTGATCCAATGAATCTAAATCTTCCTTTTCATTCTTAACCATACAAACCTATTAATTTTAACCCAGCAATGAGACCAAGGTAGCCTTACCTGAAGACACCTCCTCCGCAAGTTTTTTTATGGTTTTATCAGAAAGCAATTTAGCTAAATTTTCTCTAATTTTTTTATATTCATCATGTATAGGGCAAGGGTGAATTTCTGAACAATGTTTTAATCCTAACCCACAACCCTTGAACAATTTATCTCCATCTATGGCCTTCACAAGATCCAAAAGCCTCATATTTTCTTGGTCTTCATTAATATAAAAGCCCCCATTTGGCCCTTTAGTAGAACTTACTAAATCTTGTTTGGCTAGAGATTGTAAAATTTTCGCAGTAAAAAATTCAGGAGCATCGATCTCTTTACAGATATCCTTTACGCCTAATTTTATACCTTTGGTATTTTGAGACCAAAGGTAAATCACTGCTCTAATTCCATATTCGCAAGCTTTAGAAAACATAATTTTTACTTTATTTAATCCAAAATTTATCTTCCCACTCTTCAGTAATGGGATTGTGGATTGCCGCTACCTTCTCCTCCATTTTCTCAAGTTCTTTGCTTTGTAATTCGACTTGCAAATATTGGAAAAGCTTCCTTTCTTCAAAACGAATATGTGCTTCTACAAGCAAACAAAGTTCCGTCAATTGCGCTGATAATTCATCCTCTTTGAGAACATCAAGTTTCTTAAATAACTTTCTGATCGCCTTGTGTTGTCCTTCTACCTCTTTTCTAAGTAAGTCATTCTTAGCCATAAATGAGAATATCACCTTTTCCTCCAAAGAGAAATGAGGCTCTAAATGGGTGGAGAAAAAATATTTTACATAATTATGTAATCTTTTAGGATCTATTCCCTTCTCTTGTCCCTGCCGTATCTTCCATACTAACAACAAGCCAAAATGATGATCTCTAGAAACAGGCACAAATGCCGGATGTCTCTTTAGCGGTTTTCCCATAACAGGCTTACTTTTTATAGGCGAATAAACGCCCAATATTTAAAAACTATTCAAAGATAAAGAGTATAGTAGCAAATAAAAAGACATTTTTATCTTTAATTACCAATATACCACAGAACCCATTACAGCCTGACCAATTCTATTATCACAAGGCGGGTAAGCGAAAAACCATAAATCAATCAAGTATCAAGCACCTGAAAAACAAAGTTTTACATTAAAAACTTCAGTTACGACTTCAAATAACAGACATTTCTTACTTAAATTACAAATGGACTCGTCACCTCATCCATGTAAAATAAACTCCAATGAAAAGTTTATCAAGCGCATACTTTCCCCCTTTTGAACAGCTAGGTTTCAGAGCTTAGAATATCTTAAGCCTTTTCCCTATTCAAGAAATCCTCTTAACTAAAAGAACCCAAATGGCTAATTTGGACATCAACTTCCTGAATTAATTAAATTGGGTGTCAAGCAAATTAAATTCAGAATAGACAACAAATAAACCGCTTTGCTTTGCCTTTAAGTTCCTTTGTTTGGAAAATAACTCAACAATTATTGGCCCTAGGATTTAAATACCCATAAAGCAATCCAACCACCATAAGTTGAAGAAATCACTTCCTAAACGATCATTCTTTTAAGAAGCCAATCAGTGGACCAACAAACCCATTAAAATTTTCAATATGAGGCATATGACCAATGCCTGGAAGTTCAACCAACTGAGCATCGGGAATCTTCTTTTGGGTAATTTTACCCAATTCGCCGTATAAACCCATGGTTTCCCTGACTTTATCAGCTACCAAAGGTTTACCAAGTGCCGTTCTATCTCTAGTACCAATGATCAATAGGGTAGGTGATGATATATGCTCAAACTCATAAACCACTGGCTGAGTAAAAATCATATCATAAGTAAGTGCCGCATTCCAGGCAATGGTTTCGTAGGATGAATTAAGTGTCCATCCTGCCAGTAAGTTGACCCATTGGTCGTATTCTGGTTTCCACTGATTGTCATAATAACTTTCAAGCTGGTACTTTTTAATGCCCTCATAATTCTTTTTCAATTCATTTTGGTACCACCACTCAACAGGTTTATAAGGAACCTTTAATTTCCAATCTTCAAGACCAATGGGGTTCTCTAAAATAAGTTTTTGAGTTGTCTCAGGGTACATCAGAGCAAATCGAGTGGCCAACATCCCTCCCATAGAATGCCCTAAAATAGCTGTTTCCCTTATATTTAATGAATCAAGTAAAGCTTTGGTATTAAGTGCAAGCTGTTGGAAAGTATAATGAAAATAAGCTGGTTTTGAAGATTTCCCAAAGCCAATCTGATCAGGAACAATCACACGATAGCCTTCCTTTGTCAATGCTTCGATGGTGCTTTCCCAGTAAGCTCCATTGAAATTTTTGCCGTGTAATAAAACAATATTTTTCCCATTATAATGATCTGGCTTCACATCCATATAAGCCATCTTCAAATCTTGTTCTTGAATGTTCAATGGCAAGTAGGAAACCGCATAGGGATATTGATAATTTGAAAGTTCAATGTCTAACCATTGCAAGTTGTTGTCTTGAGCGGATGTGAAATGGTAACTACTCAAAAACAGGATTATAATGAATATTCTTTTTGTCATTTTACGTTTTTTAAGTTTCTCAATGCTGGATTAAGATCAGTAGGCAATAGCAATGCACTGACATCTTCTCTCTATTAAGGGTTTATTCATTGAGGCTTTTCCTACACAAGCTAATCCAAGCCAATTGCTGTTTGCTAAAACACATCTTACGGGAAGGCCCTAGAAATGTTGTTTACTTAATTTTTAAACGACTCTTTTCAGTTAAAGAAAGGTTCTTAAAAAGTTAGATGATTTATAAAGGGGAAATGGGAGAAAAACTTGCGATCCACAAGGATTTGAATGAAACTAAAAACGCCCAATTTATTATAAGGTTGAAATTTTACTTAAAATTCCATCCTATCACTTTCAAAGCTGTCTATATGAAAGTCTGCTATTTGAAAATCTTTGGTTTTGCTTCCATTTGTAAAAGCAATAACCTTCATTCCTGCATTTTTCGCAGCCAGCATCCCTGAATAGGAATCTTCTATTACTATGCACTCCTCCGGATTAGCACCTAACTTTTCAGCCGCGCTGAAATAAATTGCAGGATCTGGCTTACCTTTTATTTCTGAGTCTGCGGATAGGGCTACATCAAATAAATGCAAAGCATCCAATTTTTTTAATACTACAGGGATAATCCTTTGAGGTGAATTTGTTGCCAAACCAATCTTATACTTTTTTTCTTTAAGCTTTTCGATAAAGGATTTCACACCATCAATCAGACAATCTTCAGACTCAATTAACGCAATAACCCTTGACACAACAAGCTGTTCTACTACTTCTAAAGCGACATTTCCCCAAGGAAATCTCTCGTACCAAAACTGGGTAACCTCTAAAGTGGTCATGGATTTTGTTAGGTCTGCTTGTTCATCAGTTACCTCAACACCCAAAGAAGTAAACACTTCATATTCTGCCTGCTTCCAATACCCCTCTGAATCGACTAAAACGCCATCCATATCAAAAATAAAAGCTTTACTAATGGTCATATTAAACTAAATCACACCTTTTTACTTATCCTATCAAAGAAGTTAAATATGTTTTTTATACCCTACCAGTTAGCTACCCATTATAAATAGGTAAATGTTCTGGCAGTTGAAGTCCCCACATTTCCACTGGAATCAATCACAGTAAACAATACCGTATAAACACCTGTTTCCTCAGCGGTAAAACTTTCCGAAAATGTAAATTCCAATTTATTATCAGACAGATTTTCAAGGACCTTATTCAATACAATATCTCCAATATTAATTGAAACAGTAACCTGAATAGACTTTACCTTTACATCTTCAATCCCTTTGGCTTCAAGTAGCACAGGTTCCCCTTCAGGCCAGGCACCTCCCCACTCGGCAACGTATGTCTGATCTATTGCAGGACTTATAATGGCAATGACCGGATTGTTATTGTCCAATTTCCCATCTTCCTCTGTAATGCATCCAAAACAGGATAACCCGATAAATAACCAAAGACATAAAAATGCTTTCTCTGAATTCATTGAATATATTTTTATTGGAGTATTTGATAAAAAAGTTCTTTTTTGTTTAAAGGTAAATTGGTTTTATGGCATTTCCCTCTATAATTAGCCCCTCACAGTAAACAAAAGTTTTTTTAACCAATTAATCTGTAATAAACTCAGGCAAATATAAACTCAAAAAATCACATGAAATAGTTAATTTCAAACTCTTCATCAAATCTAGTTTAAACAATAAATTTTTATCGAATTTCAAGTGCGCTTGCAATGGGATTACTACAGGACTGATGGAATTTTTTTTAGGCTATATACCTCTTTCATTCGCTTTCCTACAAAGTACATCTACCCTTTTTTCTCCCCCCGGTCGTTAACTCCAGCATTCACATCAGGATTAAAATCAAAAAAGCCCTTTTCCGATTATTTAAAATCTAAAAAAGGGCAATAGTGTAAAAAATAGAGAATTGATTAAAAAAACGTTATACAAGCTGCAATTTTAACTTCATTTCAGCCAATTGAGCTTTTACCCTTTCTAAAACCAAAGCATTGTCCATGGACCAAGAAGATTTCATATCCTGGTAATAGGCAATCCCTTCAGATAAATTTTTCTTGAACTTATTGATATACACTTCCATTTTCTTCCCATTTTCAGGCAAGGCATTTTCAATATCTGTTCTGAGGTGTTGCAAGTAGAGTTGCAATTCCTTCACAAACACATGCGGACGTTCCGGATCTAAAGTTAGGTTCACCTTTCCGTAAATATGGTCTACCATTTCTTTTAAGCTAAAAGAGCCTTTGAAATAAGCCAAATTTGGGCCAGGACAAATGGTTACAGCTTTAAGGTTCCTTCGGGGTGTTTCTCCTGCGCTCAATAATGCAGGAGCACCTAAACCCTCACAAAGGCAATCCTTTTCTAATACTTCTGTCAAAGCCTCTTCAGAAATCTCGCCTGCTTCCCTTTGTTTGACTTTCAAATTTTGGTATTGTCGTGATGCCGTACAAATTGGCTTGTCTGTAAACTCAACATTTGAAGAAAGAAGCTTTTTATAGCATGGGCTTCCAGGCTTTCCTTTTGCAATTCTTTCCTTTCGCTGAGCTTCTGCAGTGCTTGTTCTCAGGTTATTGAATGGCACGCCCAAAGGAGAAGCCCTACTCAAATAGAAATCTGATTTTTTGGCTTTCAGAAGTTTGTCAAAGGTCTCTTCATCTACATTTGTGGCCTCAGGAACCAAAAGGAAAGGACTGCCCCAACCGGTGCCATCCAATTCGTATTTTTCTAACAACATGCGGTTTTCATCCGAACTACCGATACCACCCTGGTAAGTGATTTTGGGTTTGATATTATATGGCAATAATGGTTGATTCTTTTTACTCAAAGCATCCTGACAGATCGTCAATATTTCTTCTTTAAGACCTTCTCTATTATTTTTAAAACTATCTAGTATAGGCCCCGCAAGAAATCCATCTGTAGCAAAAGCATGACCTCCACAGTTCAAGCCGGACTCTATTCGGTATTCATCCACCCACAATCCTTTCTTTGCTAGAAACTTTCCTTGAATCAAAGCAGATCGGTAATCCGAAACTTTTAAAATAATCGGTTTTTTTATGAGACCATTTTCATCAGGAAAAAAATCTTTGAACTTCTCTGCATAGCCATAAAGGGCTGGATTCATGCCTGCAGAAAAAACCACTCCACCTCTCACATTACTCTCTGCAAAGCCTTTTAAAGCAAGCAAAGCATCTGAATACTCTCTAGGTAATACGTTTCCCTCTTTATCGTAATTGAGCTTGTCCACCTTGGTCATTATATTGACATCAATACTACCTGGGACAATTGCCTCCCTTAATGCTTCTTGGAGGTCAAGTTTTTCTTTACCTGTAGCAAGCTGCATATTTAAATACAGAGCGCTTAAAGGATGATCAAAGGGCAATAAATCAAAGTACTTGTCTATCTCCTGCCCTTCTCCAAAGTTTTGATTTTTTAATTCTTCAACTTGAGCATCAACAGTACTTTGTAAAAAATTAAGGTAAGCCTTGATTCGTTTTGCTCTGGAATCATCAACTTTTTCATTTATTGGCTCAAATTCCTCCGTATTGGTATAATGACTACGCATGTCTTCCAACAGCTGGTCATCCATAATGGACACTACAGATGAGATGCCAAAACGTGCGACTTTAAGTGGGGTATCTACTGTAAAACCCAAACCCATTACAGGGATATGGAAATTATGAATTAGGGACATATTGGTAATTTTTAATTTATTTCCAGACTTGAAAAATCCTTAGATCAATTACAAAATTAACCAGATACCTGCCCAAAAAGACTTAATTTTCTCAGCCTATTAACTGACTTTAATCAGGTATTGTAATATAAAAACATTCTCGAGTAGATAATGATTAGACTTTTAAACTTCGATAAATAGAAGCCCAAGGCTCTCGCATTTTCCTTATAAGCAACTGATTGGCTGCAAAGTTATCTTTGAACTGTTCTTTTTTCGGATCCCAAAGCAGATCCTGCTCCAACATCATGGCAATATTCCCCAAATGGGCAAGGGTAATAGACCGGTGGCCTACCTCTGCTGGAGCCACTGTTTCCTCACCGGAATAAATGCAATCTATAAAATTTTCAAAATGGTTATCGCTTACATACAGTTGCGTTTCATCAGGTCCAATTACGGTGTCCTTCAAACTTTCAGGATTGATTTTATGGTCTCCTCTTGTAGCCCATGCCGAACCTTCCGTTCCCTGAAAAGTCACGCCCATGTCTTTGTCACTCTGAATGATTAACTTTATCCCATTTTCATAAATGCACTCAAAATAAAACCTTGTAGCCGTATTCCAAACCGGATGATCTGACCAAACCGCTTGGGCATTTTGAATTTTTACCGGACCAGTAAGCTCAGTACCCATTCCCCACTGGGCAATGTCGGGATGATGCCCTCCCCAATCTGTGACATTGCCACCTGAGTAGTCCAGGTTCCAACGAAAGTTTACATGGGTTCTACAAGGACTAAAGGGTGCTTCAGGAGCAGGACCTAGCCACATGTCATAATCAAAATCCTTGGGCACTGGAATGGTTTCTGTCAAGTGACCTGTTCTTCCAAAATCAGGTGTTCCCCCAGGAAGTCCGCAAGTGACGGTATGAAGATCTCCCAACCTTCCATTTTTCGCCAGCTCACAAACCCTTCTGAAATGATAACTGGATCTTTGCTGACTGCCCGTTTGAAAGGTCACACCGTATTTTTTGACAGCATCACTCATGGCCCTTCCTTCTTCTACAGTAAGTGAAAGAGGCTTTTGGCAATAAATATGTTTGCCCGCCGCAGCTGCCATCATCACGGGTATAGAATGCCAATGGTCGGGAGTGACTACTTCTACAGCATCTATATCTTTGTTTTCTAGTAATTCTCTAAAATCAGTATAGCCAATAGCAGATTGATAGCTGGACTTGTTTTTCTCTGAATAGTGCTCATCCACTACTTGCATGATATAATCTCTCCCCGCAACTTTGCCATTCCAATATCCTGAACTTTTTTTATTGACATCACAAACAGCCGTCACTTGAACACGCTTGTCAGCTAAAAAGTCTTTGACATCATTTCCAGCCTGATTCCCGGCACCAATAAAACCCAGATTAATCCTATCTGAGGGTGCCACAAAGCCATTTTTACCCAATGCCGATCCGGGTATGATCGTTGGTATTGTCAAAAGGCTGCCAGCCGCCAATACTGATTTTTTTAAAAAATCTCTTCTCAAGTTTTTCATGCCTCAAAATAACGTTAATTCAGTAAACAGACAAACAGAATTTCAAAAACCAAACATAAGACAATACAATAACTCGCATTAAGCAACAATGAAACCCAAATCGAAGGGAGCAATAAAGAGATGGCACATTTTATTGGTTCAAAACAAATCACAGTAGCGCATGCACTTCATTTTGCAAGGCGGGCACCACTTCATCTTCAAACCAAGGGTTTTTCATTTGCCAGATTCTATTCCTAGGCGAAGGGTGCACCAAAGGAAAAAACTTTGGGAGGTAATTTTGGTAATTCCTTACCGTTTCTGTCAAGGTTTTCTTCTTCTCCTTTCCCAGGTAATAATTTTGTGCATACTGCCCTATCAACAATACCAATTGAATGGCTGGCATCTCACGAAACAAATCCGCATGCCATTCGGGTGCACATTCAGGTCTTGGGGGCAAATCTCCTCCTTTGCCCCTTCCAGGATAGCAAAAACCCATGGGTACTATCCCGAAAACTTCAGGATCATAAAAAAGCGCTTTGTCAACGTCTAGCCAAGCCCGGAGATTCTTCCCACTTGCATCATCCCAAGGCACACCGCTGACATGCACCTTGGTACCCGGAGCCTGCCCTACGATTAGAATTTTACTCTTCGAATGCGCAGATAAAACCGGCCGAGGACCTAAAGGAAGGTGTTTTTCGCAAATCCTACAAGCTCTGATTTCTTTAAGAAGCTTTTCCATAAAAGTCTTTGATTTACATAGAGACTAGTCTATTCTCCTAAAGCTAATCATTTCAGTTCACAGCCTAAAAACATTTTGAACAAACTGAACCTGTTAATTTGAGTGAGATTCTTTTTAGACCTTCTTAAATTAAACCCTATTTTTTTCTCCATTATGCTTCGAGAATAGTTAGGCCAAAACCCCTATTAAAAAGGCCAAAGAAACACCAACCACTGCAGTGAGAATTTTCCAAAACCGATGGGCTTCTTTTAGCTCCATAAATTGAAAAGCAACCAATAAGAATTTAATTGCTGCTATCCCCATAATAAGCAAAGGAAGATAGGTAGCCTTCTCAACAATAAAATTTGCAGCAGCGGCTGTAAGCAAGGTTAATCCGATCAAAACAAACAAGGTAATTTCCTGAGAATTTTTCATTAAAATATCAAATAAAGTGAGGGAAACAACAGTAGCCAGATCAAATCACACATGTGCCAAAAGGCTGCGCCTGACTCCAGATCCAGCTCGTCGGTAGGTGATTTTCTGGCATCTATTTTAAAAGACATATAGCCTAAAATAACCATCCCTACCACCACATGCACAAGGTGAAAACCGGTGAGTAACCAATAAAAAGTGTAAAACATATTGTCCCACATTTCTAATCCAGAAGCAAGTTTCTCATAGTACTCATAGCTTTTCAATCCTAAAAATAAAGCCCCGCCAATTAGGGTTATTTTTATCAACCATTTGGCTTTTTGCTTGTCTCCACTTCTAAAAGCAGCCACTGCCCTGGCCATGGTGTATCCACTGACCAATAAAATCAAAGTATTGCTGGTGCCTAAAAGTGTATTTAGATGCATTCTTGCTTCATGAAATAGCTCAGGAGTCAGGGCGCCATAATAAGCCAAACCTAACAGTCCAAGACCGAAAGTGCCTAGTTCCAGAAAAATTATGATCCAGAGCATTATTCCACCTGGAGGATAATAAATATTTTTAAACGAAATTTTTTCCTGCATTTGCTCCATACTGATTGTGTTCTTTTTCTTTCTCTACTTATTGGTGTTTAATCTTCTCATACAGCTTTACCAGCGACTTCATCAGTTCCACAGGAGAGGTCAATATCTGGTAGTGATTCTGCCCAAACATTTGAGGTAAATAATACTTCGCCTGTGCTTCTATGGCCAATGCATAGGAATTGATTTTTCTTTCATTTAATTCTCGCAAGGCTTGCTTCACATCCTGAATCCCATATTTCCCTTCATACTTGTCATAATCATTCGGCTTCCCGTCCGAAATCAAAATGACCCATTTATTTCTGCTCTCCCTATCATCCAATCTTGCCCCTGCATGCCGTAAGGCTGCACCAATTCGTGTATACCCCTGAGGTTCCACACTTCCTATCTTGTGTTTGGCTTTCTCCCATGGCTCGTCAAAATCCTTCAAGGTGAGGTAAGTGGAGTAATTTCTCGTTTTGGAGTAAAAGCTATCAATGGAAAAATCGATAGAAAACTCATGTAAAATCTCCCCAAATAGAATGGAAACTTCCTTTTCAACGTCAATAACACGGCTATTGGCAGCATAACCATCACTGGAAAGACTCACATCCAAGAGCAAAAGAATAGAGATGCTCTTTTCCTTTTTGCGCTTGGAAACATAAATGTTTTCGGAGGGAGTCTTTCGGGCATGCACATCTGTATAAAGGTCCGTCAGTGCATCAATATCCAATTCTTCACCTTGATTTTGCCTCCTTAGCTGCAACATTTTATTATTGACAGAGGTGAGCATTTTCCTCAAACCCATCAAGGTGGAAGCATTTTTGGCAATTGTTCTTTTGTAATATTCGGTGTCTGTCTGCACCTGCAATCTTGGATAGACTTTACAAAAGTCTACTTTGTATTGTTGCTTTTTAAAATCCCATTCATCGTATTTTAAGTGCAAGCCCTTCTCGTCATTTGAAGCACTTTCTGCTAGGGTGGTATTTTCTATAAAATCTGCTTGATAGACCGAATGAGCTGTATCATCCACACGCACAGTAAATCGCATATTAATTTCCTCCAAGGCCTCCTGATGCTCTTCCAGTTCATCCTTGCCATCAAAATCTCTCCACACCCCATTTGCTTCTTCTGCCGTTTCAACTTTCTCAAAGTTATGGGTCAATACATAATCCTCCTGCTGCTTTTTATCCAAGCTCAAATTCTTGACCTCCTCTACGGCACGAGCACTCAAGGTAGTAGTTGGGGTCGTTTCTTTACCCTTTTTCGTTTGATCATCAAAATTCTCTAATGGGCTTTTTGATGTTTCCGATATACTACACATCCATTTGCCGTAAAACCAGGTGAAATCTGAGGGTTCTTCTGGTTTGGTTTGTTGGGTAAAAATGTCTTTTGCCTTATTGTGAAAATGAAAAACAGCCGGATAGGTCTCCTTCATCTTTTCCAAAATCTCAGGGGCAATCTGTTCAGCCATTTGACGGGATAGCGTAAGGTCATCCACTTCTTTGTCCCAGCAGGCACCCAGGTCTTGCTGAATGCTTAAAAATATTGTTCTATAAAAATAGAAGAATAAATTCTCCTCCCAGGTGGGGAGTAAGGCAAACGAAACCGGTAGAAAATAGCTTTCATTTTTATACCCTCCCTCACGCTCTGCAGGAAAAACAGTAATGGCTTTACCTGTGATCGCCCTGGCCAAAAAAGTTAGTCTAGGCTTGATACTTTCAAGATCGACCTTGTTTTCCAGCCTTTCTTCAGCAGCAAGTCTACTTTTCTTGAAATACCTGACAAACTTGCCATAAATCCATTCATCTAACTCAAATCCCATGGTATAAAGTTATTCTAGTGTTTTTAGGTATGCTTATAGCTGAAATGGTTGCCCCTTTTCTTTTGCATGTTTCGGGTTTATGATTAAATCATCAAGCCTGCCAGATCATTTAAGGCTTGAATCGTATCGGCATCATCACTCAAAGGCTGCACTACAGCTACATTTACAGACAGCCTCTTGGGAAGTCCACTTTCTATCAGTTTGGCGGCATCCACCAAAAGCCGGGTAGAAACTGTTTCTGCCAATCCCAATTCCGTGAGGTTTCGGATTTTCTGCCCTATGGCTACAAGTTTTTTGGCATCATCCTTATTGATACCACTTTCATTCATAAGGATTTCAATTTCCTTTTTGGCATCAGGATATTCAAAAGAAATGGCTAAAAAGCGCTGTCGAGTGGAAGGCTTCAATTCTTTGAATCCTTTCTGATAACCGGGGTTAAAGGAGGCCACCAACATAAAATCCTCGTGGGCTTTAATGGTTAGCCCTAGTTTGTCTATAAACAATTCTCGTCTATGGTCCGTAAGGGAATGAATGGCCACGATGATATCAGGCCGAGCCTCGGCCACCTCATCAAGGTAAAGCAATGCTCCCTCCTTTACTGCGGTGGTTAGAGGACCATCCTGCCAGACCGTCTCAGCTCCTTTAATGATAAAGCGTCCAATAAGATCCGTTGAAGAAGTCTCCTCATGGCAGCTAATGGTAATCAAGGCTTTGTCCAGTTCATGTGCCATATAGGCTACAAATCTTGACTTTCCTGTACCTGTAGGACCTTTGATTAATAAGGGCAATTTATTTTTAAAAGCGTGCTGAAAAACTTCCGACTCCTTTTGTGTTTCAAGGTAATAAGGTGCTATGGCAATCATAAATGCTGTTTTTGAAGGTATTAGAAGACCAAACCGCTGCAGAGAACGATTTGGCCTTAGATTGATTTTTATAAAAAGCATGACCAATAAAATCCCATAAGAGCTGGAAACCAGCTTTTATTTCACCAGCACCTGCTCATCGTCAAGTGCTTCTTCCAGGGCCTCATCTGTAGGTCTACCGTATTTAATAAATTCATAAATGTAAAGGCCAATGCCTGTAGTGAAAAGAGATGCATTGATAAGCATCACTACAAAATGTATTTTCACCTCTTCTTGGGCAACCATAAAGTCCATTCCCAAACGTCTTTCAAGGTAAACCTGAACCACTCCGGCTACTCCCATGGCTACCACCATACCCAGCATACCTATATTGGAAAGCCAAAATGCCAGGTGGCCATTCGTATTGTCATGACGTTTTCTACCTGTGATATTGGGCATGACATAGCTGATAATTGCCAGAACAATCATTGCATAAGCACCCCAAAAGGCGTAATGACCGTGCATGGCAGTCACTAGCGTTCCATGTGTATACAAATTGGTCTGAGGAAGTGTATGGGCAAAACCCAATAGCCCCGCGCCTATAAAGGAGACAATGGCAGCACCAATGGTCCAAAACAAAGCGATTTTATTGGGGTGATTTTTTTCACCTTTTCTGTACATGTACACCGCAAACAGGGCCATTGCCAAGAAAGCCAAAGGCTCAAGTGCTGAGAAAATCCCTCCTACTACCAACCAGATTTTGTTCACTCCTATATAATAATAATGGTGTCCGGTACCCAAAACTCCTGATAGGAAGGTAAGTCCAACAATTACATACAGCCACTTCTCAATTACTTCTCTATCCACTCCAGTGAGTTTGATAAGCAGGAAGGCAAGAATACCACCCATAATCAATTCCCAAACACCTTCTACCCAAAGATGCACAACCCACCAACGGAAAAAAGAATCTGTCACCTGACTATCAAACCAAATCATTCCGGGTAGGTACAATAAGGCTGCAAAGACCAAACCCATGGTCAGCACCATGGCAGTAGTGGTTTGTCGCTTCCCTTTAAAAAGGGTCATTAAAATAATCCCTAGGAACAGAAGCACATTGACTACAACCAGATAATCAAGCTCTCTTGGGATTTCAAGAAATTTACGGCCTTCCCAAATATTAAAATGGTAACCGGTGATGGCCAAAACGCCTACAACGGCAAGGGATATCAATTGGATATAGGCCCATTTTACACTTACCAACTCCCGCTGTGCTTCCTCTGGTATTATATAATAGGCTGCGCCCATAAATCCTGTCAACAACCAAACAACCAGTAAATTGGTGTGGACCGCCCTTGCGGTGTTGAATGGTATCCACTCATGAAGTACATCGAAGCCTATTCTGGCAAACCCCATGATAAAACCATAAACTATTTGCAAAGAAAAGAGCAACATGCACAAGGCAAAAAACCAATAGGCTACTTTTTGTGATTTATATTTCATAAGGCAATTGTTTATTTTTTGTCTTTTGCTAATGGGGAAACAATCCTTTCAAATCCATTAAGATCTATTCCTCCGATCCAATTAAAATAAGCCACCATGGCTTCGGCTTCTTCGTCAGTCATTTCATAGGCCACCATCTTTCTACCGTTGGGTGCCCAGGGAACAGGCGATTGCAGGATGGCTTTGATCAAAGGTGCACCGCGCCTTTCCACTACTTTAGTCAATTCGGGAGCATAATAACCACCCTCACCTAGAATGGAATGGCAACCCATACAATTGTTGGTTTCCCACAAATGTTTTCCCTTGATCACCTGATCGGTGATTAACTCATGATTGGTTTGGTCATTTCCTGGGGCAAGTGAATAAATGGTCAATCCAATGAATATTAGAAAGGTTACCACCGTACCTCCAAGGAAAAATGCCCGTGCTTGTGATTTTGAGAGCATGTATTTACAGGTTTAAATGAATGAATAAGATTTTGACATTAAAAGACCTTTTTATCTTTTTCCAAATATACGATCTGACTTTATGATACATCAAATTTATTAAGCATTAATTTTCAATTTTTATCCTAACATTCTGAAAGCTATATAATAAAAAACCAAACAGATTGACAATATCCTTCCATTATTATGGAAATACGGATGAAAAAACCATTATTCATCAACTCATCTAGAAAAATCAAAGGCCATATGAGCTAGTTCCAGAAATCAACCCATGAGCTACTTCGTTTAATTTAAGAAGGTTAAAAAAAAAAAAAACACCGTAAACAACCTCGTTAATTAGGTGTGTAATTATTACTTCAGTTGTAAAAAAATACCATGAACGTATCCAAACACCTAACCTTACTATCTATTGGCGTCCTATCACTCCTACTACTTTCCTGCCAAGAAGGAAAAACGCAAACGCCTACAAACCTATCAATTGAAATTACCGATAGCATACGCATCGATTATTTAGGATTACTTGATTTAATGAATATCCAGCCCAAAATGGAAAGACTACTGCTTCATGACAGGCAAAGAGGCATCACTTTAATGACCGATTTCAATGGCAATCCTTTACTAAACATGGACAAAGGTGGTGACCAAAAGGATAGCTACGGCAGATTTTTATGGAGCTCCGCCAATATTAAAGAAAACGAACACATTTCTCTCGTGTCACAAAAGGGCTTTTTCGAATTTGATTCAAAAGGAAATCTGGCCAAGCACAAACCATTTGAGGAAGAGGTTCCTTTCTTTGCAGGACGAGCTGCCGCAGATTCGGAATTGATGAAACACCATGGAATATTGTTTCAAAAAGGGCTCGTGGCATGGGGTGAATATAACAAAAAACAAGACGAATATTATGATCAATTTCAACCCGGATTATGTAATAGAATTTCTCCGCCCTGACAATGTCAG
>TARA_R110001599_G_scaffold191782_1_pt1 | contig 26998 bp, 21 predicted proteins | sample TARA_R110001599 | Tara Oceans TARA_R110001599 (sample SAMEA4398360) | marine metagenome | biome: Polar Biome; feature: [MES] marine water layer (ENVO:01000295) within the mesopelagic zone...; material: water (ENVO:00002006), including particulate matter (ENVO:01000060) such...
AAATCAAAGGCCAATACCTTTACTTTGAAAGGAGCCAGCAACTCAACAAGTCGAGAACCTACCCTACCCAAACCAATAATACCAACTGTTTTCCCCTTCAAAAGGCTGCCCATTGGTTTTTCCCAAATCCCATTGGTAATGTTCGTGTGGGCATTGGCAATACTTCTCAAACAAGACAGAATACCACCTAAGGTAAGTTCTGCTACACCATCTATGTGGGCGCTTGGCGTATTTTCAACCGTGACATCAAGTTCTTTAGCAGCAGTGAAATCAACATTATCCATGCCTGCTCCTAACCTACAAAGGTACTTTAAGTCTGAAGCGGCACTTAATACTTCCGCATTGAGGGATTCTGTACCCGCAATTAAACCATCATAGCCTTTCAGTATTTCTTTTGACTCCTCTACCGATAGCTTTCTTCCATAGGGATTCACCGTTACCTCAAACCCTTCTGCTTGTAATAAAGCCAAAGGAGCTGGGTCTACTTTACCAAAAGATGAGGTTGTAGTGAGTATTTTATAAGTCAAGTGTTTAATATTTATGGGTTCAAATAATCTAACTTATCAATTGTATGGATATAACAAATACCTATTTACAGGATTATCAACATCCTTTTTTAATCGTTCTAAATTTGTAATATTGTTTAATTCGGAGCCCAATTCAAGCATCTTAACTAACATCTTACCATAGGTCAATTCACCTCCATGAAAACCATCAATCACCTCTGCATCAGATGAATTACAGCTACTTACATTTGGGAAGTTGTAAAATTCAAATCCAGAATCAGCGAAAACAGATTTCAATTGAGATGGTAAGCCTCCTAGATAATCATAATTTCCTGTTTCAAGCATTCTGCCATATACTTTATCGGCAAAAGGTGGCAAAAAGCCTATAACATGAATATTGTTTTCCTTACAATAATCTAACAAACTCTGTAATTGAGATACAGCACCGTTGTTAACATCCTTCGCATATTGAAATAGACTATTCCCATGCTCTATTCTAGCATAGGTTTCATCGAATAAATCCCTCTCAAAAGAAACATCATTATTTAGGAGCTTATTAATAACTGACCCATAATATATACTCCCATCTTTTCTAAAGCCAGTTTCATTCACTATTGCGTTTAGACCAACTCTATTACCTCCACCTGTTGCACCGATCATCCTCCAAGAGTACTTGCCTGATAAAAAATCTAAGTATAAATCTGGAAATGTAGAAATATCTGGCCAAAAGTGATGAATGGGTGTTCTCGCAGATTCCTGGTGCTCTCCTGACTCGTTATCCCAGTTTTCATTAAACATCCATTGATCTAAACCTAAAAGTAAATATTCTGGCAACTTACCCGCAGGTAAGCTTTCAAGAAATGGCTTAAACTGAGCAATCTTAGACACCGTATAGCCAGCATTGTAAAATGTGGAATCGAACATCTCCTCTCGAAACGCCAAAACTCTAGAAGAGCCCAGTGATAGTACTGAGTTACTGGGCTTCTCTGTAACTCTAGCCCATTTTATATAAGAAATATCAGACTCATTGTATAAAAAGCCGGCCAGGTAGTTTTCCTCGGAAAACACAAGCTTATTAACATTCAAATAACTCTCCCCAACCCTAAATAAAAAAATATTTGCCGGGACTAATGCCAAAACAACAGGCACTAGAAATAACCCAAATCTTTTAAGGAGTTTTTTCATCTTAAAATTGAAAATATATAAACCCTTGTTTCTCCCCTGATAGTAAAAATATTGCCAATATCATCCCATAATATAATGTATAACGAACAACAACATTAAACTTATTTTCAAGGTGTGTTAATGGATGCTCCTTCTCACGACCCCACCACTCTGCAATTAGCATGAGTAAAATAAGCCCAGGGGTAATCAGCGCATGTCTAAGGCCAAGACTTTCAGGTTTTGAAAAAATGGAGGAACTAAAAACCCTAGCCAGATAACCATTAGCATCGAGTACAGAGTCCGACCTAAAATACACCCATGCCAATGTCGTTAGGCCAAAGGTTGTTAAAATACTTATCCCCTCCTTTAATGATGGGAAGTATTTTCCCTCAGCAGCAATACCAAGGTTAAGCCTATTTCGATTTGACAAAAGAAGAGGTAAAAAATACAGAGCATTCAATCCTCCCCAAACGATAAAGGTCCAATTAGCACCATGCCAAAAGCCACTCACAAGAAAGATGATAAACGTATTTCTAATTTTTTTATATAACCCTCCTTTACTACCTCCTAATGGGATGTATAGGTAATCTCTAAACCAAGTTGATAGGGAAATATGCCATCTTCTCCAAAATTCAGCAATATCTCTTGAAAAATAAGGATATGAGAAGTTACACATTAGTGTAAAGCCAAAGAGTTTTGATGTACCAATGGCAATATCAGAGTACCCGGAAAAATCACAATAGATTTGGATTGAAAAGAAAAACGCACCTATTGCCAAGCTACTACCATTGTATAATTCATAGTTCTGAAAAACCAGATTAACATATTCTGCGCAATTATCGGCAATCACTACCTTTTTGAATAAACCCCATAGAATTTGTCGAAGGCCATCAATACATTGATCATAATTAAACACTCTGTTTTTATAAAACTGAGGTAATAAATTACTGGCTCTTTCAATTGGCCCAGCGACCAATTGGGGGAAAAAGCTTACGAAAGCTGCAAAAGAGATAAAGTTTCTTGTTGGCTCTAGTTTTCTTCTATAAACATCTATTGAATAACTTAGGGTTTGAAAGGTGTAGAAACTTATTCCTACAGGCAACACTATATTGAGTGAACGAATACTCAGCTCAGCACCAAAAAGTCGAAAAGCCTCAACAAAATTGTTTACAAAAAACCCGTAATATTTGAATACAAACAAAATCCCAATATTAACCACAATACTTGTGATCAATAGCAACTTTCTTTTGGATTGCCCCTTGTATTTATCAAGCCCAATCCCAATCAAAAAATCTACAACAGTGCTTAATAAAATTAGAATTAGAAATCGCCAATCCCACCAGCCATAAAATACGTAACTGGCTCCTAATAAGAACAAGTTCTGAAGTTTAAGGGTCTTCTTCAGAACAAGCCAATATATACAAAATACTAGCGGAAGAAAGACCGCGAACTCTATGGAATTAAATAACATCTAACTCTAGAATTGATTACAAGCCATTTTCAGAAGATTTACTCAGGGCCTCTTTAATTTTATCTAGCCCTTCTAACCACCATTCACTGATGCCTACATCGAAATAAGTATGGATATCGCGGCCAGTCACCCAAGTACGAATGATTGGTGCAGACTTTTTACCCATCCACCACCACGGATTTGGTCCGTCATGTCCTTGGACAGTATATTTCCTAAAAGCCCAGACGCCTTGGTCGTAATAATATGCTTTCTGATAAGATTGTCTTTCTGTAGATACATTACGTTCTACTCCGCCATAAGGTCTTAACAATCCATTTTCAGCGATTTCCATTGCTCGTAAAGGGTGGTCATCTTGTGCTTCCCATACGGTCATACAGGAGTCTAATTCTTTTTCGTCATCAAGCTTTTGAAGACATTTATCAATGATGTTTCCGTCTATATAGACTGTATTTCCTAGAAGTAAAACTACGTTTTCAAGGTTTTCATAGCGCTCGTCTACCCATTCCACGGCATGTTTAATCACATCACCGTGATTAATGGTGTCTCCGCCCAATTCATCAGGACGAGGAATAACTGTCGCACCGTATTTCTCTGATGCGGCAGCTATTCCTTCACCATCAGTGGATACAAAAACTTTGTCAATCTTAAGCGCATCTAGTGATGCCTTAATAGGATAATAGATCAACGGCTTTCCCTTGACCTCTAAAATATTCTTATTGATTATGGATTTACTACCTGCACGGGCAGTGATAATGGCTACATTCATTGTTCTTCTAATTGCTCATTTATGAAAGCTAATATACGTTCTGATCTCTTCTCCCAAGTGTATTTTTCTATGAATCTTAGGTAAGCACTTTGCCCTAGGGCCTCTCTTTTTTCAGGTGAAGATAACTCATTGATAGCCTGTACCCATTCATTAATATTACCTGGCGCAGCAAAAACGGCTATCTTATCGTCCAAAACTTCTCTTAAAACAGAAAGGTCAGAGGCAATTATTGGCTTTGAATACGACATGTATTCAAACATTTTTAGGGGTGAGGTATACTTTCCTATATTTGATTCCCTACCCGTTCTCACATCTGCTTGGTTGGGCAATAAACAAATATCAATACCCATCATTTCCTTCCAAATATCTGCTTGAGTAAGAAAACCTTTAAGCACTACATTCTTATAGTTCACTTCTTTAATATTTGTAATCACGGCTGAAGTGGGTTTACCAATAAGAATAAATTTATGCTCTGGCATTGCTTCCGCCAATGGCAAAACAACCTCAATCCCCTTTCCCTGATGGAAGGAGCCTACATAGGCGATATTTAACCTAGTTTGTTTCTTATAACTTGGGACATAATCCTCTGAAGGCACATTGGCAGCATCAGGAATTACCACAATTGATTTTTTAGAGGTAGGAAACTCTATTCTAAAATCCTCTTTTATTTTTTCAGTAATGGCGACAAAACCCAAACAGGAATTGCTAATAACAGCGTTCCTAAAGGCCATTTTATAGAGGAACCCCTTATTCCAAGCATCATCATGCAGTTCGATCACATATGGAATTTTCTTATTGATAAGGGGCAACAATACAAATCTGGAATAGATGATTTCTGGATTGATTCGCTTGATTTGACCTCTTATTTTAAGAAGTAAAAAAAACAGCTTTCCCTTGTAGCTCGGGATCCTTACGGTAACATGGCCTTCATCCAAGTTTTGTCTGGTGCCGTCACTTTGAGACAATAGAGAAAGCCTCTTAGTGTTGGTTCTTAAATGAGGAAGTAAATTCTGGACGTGTATTGCACTAGCGCGATTAGAGCTTATAATTCCATCCGTTAAAAAAAGTAAGTGCTGATTCAGTTTCATTGTTCGTCTATGAACGGAGATGGTTTCATCCTTTGGAGTTCAGAATACTTTCGCAGAAGGAAATGAGTTTCTGAATGTTTACCTCTTTTACAAATTTACGCTGGATCATTGAGGTTGCTCTTGCTCCTATCTCTTGTCGTTGAGAATCGTCTTCTAACAAATTGGAAACCTGATCCACCATGGTTTCAAAATCACCCGAAACAAAACCAACATCTTCATTCAAAATAACCCCACCTGGGTCGAAGAAAAGCGATATCACTGGCTTACTAAAACCCCATGCCTGTAAAAACACATTTGGAAAGCCTTCTGGCTCACAGGTATGTACCAAAAACACTGACGATTTGATTATACCATTCGTTTCAAAAACCCCTTTCGAACCTAGAAAATGAAAGTTTCCGGGTAGTTGTTTCGATATGTTGAGGTACTCATAAGCCTGTTGCTGAATATCTCCTACCATTAAGAAATCGACTCCTTGATCATTTAATGACTTAGCCAAATCAATAAATAACTCTGGGTGTTTATGGGCCTTGATATTTCCAACCCAAACCACATAAGGTCTTGGCCAAGTAAATTCTTCGTATTCTAAAAAAGGAGAGTTAGGAATATAGACCTTATTGGTGTGAGTAATGTCCTTTAAATGCTCCTCATTATTACATATAACTCCATCTACTTTCCTAAAGGCCTTTTGAAACTGGATTCCTTTAACTAGGTGGGCCAATCTCCTTTTCACACGCGACAAAACGCTAAGATTAGGGATGGGCTTATAGGCAAAAGGTTCTAAATCATGGATATGGCTTACAGAGAAAACTAGTCGGGTATCAAGTAATTCGCGTTCATTTACCACTGAAGCCAGGAAATTTTTATTGAATCGCCAATAAATCAAGTCAGGTTGAAGTTCCTTGCACGCCTTAATAATTGAAGTCGGGTTCTTTTCTACATGGAGTAATTTATAAGACAGATCAGCAGCGTCATTATAGCCTCCAATAGCAAGATAGGTGAGGTCAATACCCAATTCGGTTAATCCTTGGGCAATTTGGTGGCATTGAATTTCTGAGCCTCCAAGGATATGGGTGTAATGAGCGTTGATTAATACAATCTTCATTAACTGTTTACTTCATCCATCGTTCATACCACATATGAAAGAGTAATATGTTCCAAACTCTGTTGTTTGAGTTCCCTTTCTCATATTGCTTTCTCAATTCACGGACATATCCTAAGTCAAAAACCCCAGAGTCCTGAACCATATCATCACTTAAATAGGTCATTACCTGTTCTTTTAAGTGCGTCTGCATCCATTTTTTCTTTGGAATGGCAAAGCCCTTTTTTGGACCTTCAGTAAGGTCTCTCGGAATATATCTAGCATTAACTTCAGCTAAAATATGCTTTTTGATTTTTCCGTTCAATTTGAAATTACTTGGCAATCCAGCAGCAAACTCTGCTATTCGGTGATCTAATAGTGGTTCACGGCCTTCCAGACTTACACTCATGGCCGCCCTATCTAGTTTTACCAAAATATCATTAGGCAGATAATCCTTATAATCATAGGCCTGAATTTGGGCCAAGCGATCTCGATTGATAATTGTGTTATTCTCCTGATGTGCTTCCTTATATGTTAATAACAGTTTCTGCAAATCCCGTTCTCCAAAGTTTCTAGCACTAGAGACCATCATTTCAACAACGTTCGGGAACTCACCTAAATATTTAAGCTCCGAAAAGGCCTTTAAGGCTACTTTTGACTGTGCTCCAGACACAGAAGAAGCCAAATGATGAAGCACTTTATAGGCTCCCCTCTTACCATTCAGAAGTAAGCTATTCTGTGAAGCAAGCCTTGTATAATTGCCAAGGACGTCTGAGTATTTATTATAACCTGCAAAAACTTCATCTCCCCCATCTGCTGAAAGGGCTACTGTAACATGCTTCTTCGCGAACTCACTTACTAAAGTGGTTGGAATGGCTGATTTATCAGCAAATGGTTCATCATAAATTTCTGGAAGTCGTGGGAATATATCTAGCAGTTCACGTTCAGAGCAATACAGTTCATGGTGGTCGGTACCTAAATATTTAGCAATGGATTTTGCTTTTTCGGCTTCATTAAACTCCTTTTCTTCAAAACCGATAGTGAAGGTAGAAATTCTAGCATTATGATGTTTTTGAAGAATTGCTGCAACGGTAGTACTATCCAACCCTCCACTTAAAAAAACCCCCACAGGCACATCAGACACCATTCTCAATTTACAAGCATCTACCAACAGGGCATCCAGTTGATCCATGGCCGAAGCTATGTCGATTGATTTATCCTCTTTAGCAAAGTAGCTGTCAACTGACCAGTATTCCATCTCTTGGACTGACCTGTTGGTTAAATCAAGCTTAAGATAATGACCCGGTTTTACAGAATTTACAGATTCAAATATCGATTTTCCGTCTTTGATATAATCGAAATCCAAATAGTCGGCAACAGAGCGGGGGTTAAGTTCCTTTTTGAAGCTCTTATGCTTATGGAAGGCTCTAGTTTCTGAGGCGAATAAAAGGGTTTTATTATTCCAAATATAGTAGAGAGGCTTTACCCCCACTCTATCCCGAATTAAAACAACCTCTTGTTTAACTGTGTTCACAAAGGTTATGGCGAACATCCCAATAAACCGATTTATGGCTTTAACTCCCTCTTCAATTAAAGCGTACAGAAGTACCTCTGTATCCGAATTTGATGTGAAATTATAGCCTTTCGTGAGCAACCAAGCTCGGATTTCATGGAAGTTATACACCTCGCCATTGTAAACAATCGCGTATTGTCCATCAGGTGAGTACATCGGTTGTCGTCCATTTTCGCTTAAGTCCAAAACGGATAACCTTCTATGCCCAAGGCCTAGCTGATAGATATCATTCTGAGAAAACTCATAGCCAGCGCCATCTGGCCCTCTGTGAGCCAATGCATCTGTCATGGCCACTAATTCTTCTAAAGAAGAATTATGGGAGAAATCAATAAAGCCTGCAATCCCACACATTTAGGATTCAATTAAGGATTCAAATGCCTCAATGTATTTTTTAGCGTTTATCTCCACATCAAAATGTTCTTTTGCATAAGCAATTTCTCTTTCTGATAAGGCTTCAAGTTCTTGCTTGGAAGCATTATACATTTTATCCAAGGCCGAAACCCAAGCCTCTACTGTGTTATCAACTAAAATACCGTTCTCATTGTTAGTTATGTAGCTATTTAATGCCATAACGTCAGAAACCAAAATAGGAATACCTGCCCCCATAGCTTCAACAACAGACTTACTCAGTGCTTCCCCATAGGTGCATAAACAGAACACATTTGAATTTAATAGATGAAAATCAACTTCCTCCGAGTCGACAAAACCTTTGAAGTCAATAATTGCCCCAGAACCATTTAATGAATATTCTTTTTTGAATTCATTTAACAAGGGCCCATCACCAAGCAATACCAATCTAGCATTTCCATTATTCCATTTCCTAAAAGCTTCTAATAAAACATCATGGCCTTTACCAATAGCAAAACGAGCCACCATCACGCAGGTGAACTTTTCTTTAGACTCGAATTTCCATTTCTCCTTTAACTTTACATCAGGAATACCTATATCTAAAACCAGTTCATTCTTAAATGAAAACTCTATACTTTTTTTCCGTTGCTGCTCTAAGTACAACTCTCTAACACCTAAGGAGATAAAATTTACCACATCAACTGCCTGAAACATTTCAAAAATTCGACTCTTTAATTTGGGATGAAATTTTAAGACGGTATCAAATAGATATAAGCCAGCAACACGATAAACAATCTTTATTCTACTCCCTGACCTTATCCTCCACTGAACAATCTGATACAACCCCGGATACTCATTATAAGCATATATCATATCAAAGTCATGGAATTCTTTACTCAAATAGTTTTGAAAAATCCGTCTTCTTATATACTCACTGAATCTGCGAAAGAGATCGAATCTTAAAAAGAAAAATTTAAAAACAGGTAAAAAATGGATTTGCACACCGTTTTCTCTAATTATTTTAGCCCTTGCCAAACGCAAATTATCCCTTCCTGATAAGAAATGTACATCATGCCCCATATTGGCCATAGCTTCAGCCATAACCGTCATAGAACGCTCAGCTCCGCCAAATGACTTGCCACTATAAGTTGACTTAGAACTATAAAAGAGAATTTTCAAAATACATAGTTAAATAGTATCTAGGGGGGGGGCTTAAACCTTCCTCCACCTCAAATATTCGTCCAGTAAAGACTTCATTGCCTCTAATGTACGTTCTTCATGTGCATCAGCAGGGTTATAACAATAATAGAATTTAGATTTGACCAACTCCTCAAAATCGGAGATCACATTTTCCTTATTAAAAAGGTTACCAATAGAAACTGCCTTTTCAAAATCTGGCATTCCTTGATTTGCATTAAAGTCATAAGTACCAGAGATTTCACTAAATCTAGCATCTCCAAAAAACAGTACTGGTTTCTCATGAAGTAAAGCTTCAAAACCTACTGTACCCGTTATTGTAGAAACACCTGCTACATTTTTCAAAATGACTTTTGAAGGTAAATTAAGGCTCGCTAATCTAATATTAGGGGCAATAGAAAGCAACGCATCATAAAACATATGACTTCTAACAGGTTTAGAATTGATCATAAATTGAGATGGATGCTCTTTCACTAGAATAATATAACCCTCTTTAAAAATTTCTGACAATTTCTTTATCGCCAACCACTGCTGCGAAAAAAAACCACCATCAGGAGAGGTCGTCAATTCTGGCTGAAAGTGAAGTGGAAAGAAAATGATCTTTTCATTAATATTATTAAGGTCTGAATCATTTCTTACTTGTGATAAGGCTTCATAGGCCTTTTTCATTTGATTAGCCCTCTTATATCTTTTCCATCCAGAAAGAGTAACTCTTTTTTTAACAAATAGGCTATTGGTTACTTTTCTTACTATGCTTCCAGCTGCTTTGCGCTGTTGCGACATATAAGAGGGTTCTTCGCTAAGCAAAGCATCAAGACATACCTTCACATGACGCTGCTTATCCAATAATTTAACATCAACGTCTTCCTTCGCTCCTCCCATTATGAAGCTCATTTGTTTCCCAATTTCCTTGTATAGGATATAAGAGTTAAACACTGAATTCTCTGTAATAATGACAATTTCTAACTCCTTGTACATTGCCACTAAATACAACACATAACTCACTGGGTCGTGAGGAGTTACCCCAAAGTATAGAATATCAGGCTTAGATTTTTGAAGAATATCTAAAACGTAGAGTATTAATTTATACTTTAATAAAGAGTAGTCAAAAGCCAAAGTTGTATCAAAGTATCTATTGATATGATAAAAAATTTGCTCCTCATGTGGGCTTAGGTATTCAATGAGCGCTAAATCAATATTATAATTTGCATTAAGTTGAATCAAGAACTCTTGTGTTATTTTTTTTTCAAAAATAGGTAGCTCTGGAAATTCCTTGTAAACCTCTTTAGCAACATTTCTAGCCAAAAGGCCAGTGATCTCGACCTCTGGTAGGTTTGTCTTTAGGAACGGTAAGCCCTTAAGAGAAAAAGCTTCTTCAAAATTGATTACTAGGGTTTTCATTTTTTAACACCTCTCATTTTAACACTCTAATTAAAACGTAATCAAAAATAGTAACCAACTGATTATAGCTACTCATTAATTACTTCAATTGAAGTCACTATTCGCTCCTCATCAAGGTTATCAAGGAATGATTTCCAATTATCCCCAAACTTAAAGCGTTCGCTATTTTTTATCTCTTCAGAAAAATCTGATACTCTTCTCATATTATCTCTTTTCTCTTAATAAACTACATAAAGCCTCACTCCCTGCACTTAAAGAGCCCTCCCAATTAAGTCGATCTGTATTCATGGGCTTTGAACCAAAGCTATTATCATAAAACGAATCATAAGAAGCCATTACCTCTTCAGTTTTAGGATTTAGCTTTTGATCAATAATTTGCGGTAACAAATTTTGATTATCCAAAACATCTTGTATCGGATAAGTACCATGCATTCCTTGGTAATCTGCATCACCAAAATATAAGGTACACTTCCCTCTCATACTCGCCTCAGTGGCTACGGTACCAGTGATGGTTGAAATAAATAAGGATCCGTCAAGTACTTTAAAAGAGTCTAGTTCAAGCGGACACCAATGAACATTATCTAATGAAGCAATACGTGAATAAAATAACTCACTGCGCGTAGAAAGAGAAAAACTATTTCTGAAGGTTGATGGATGTTCCCTGACAATTATGCTTATCTCAGAGGGTAATAATAAGCGCAATAGTCTTATGGCAACAAATTGCTGATTATAAACACCCCCCTCTGGGAGGGTAGTTCTTTCTGGTTGGTAGTGCAAATAAAAAGTAACAAACTTAGAACTCCATTTTTCCATACCCGAAGTCTGCGATAGAAAAAAATGATACAATTTATATTTAAGATAAAGGGAATAGATAGACTTAATTGGATTCTTTTTTCTATTCAGAGCAATCCCTATCTCTTTCTTCCAGTCCCAAAACCTCCCTTTCGATCTAACCAACCTTTCCTTTTCATAGTCAGGAATAGCTTCATTATAGTCGTGAGTCTTTTTGCTCAAAAAGCTTTTCATCAGTTCATAATCAGCTTCCCTAACTGCTTTTTCTTTTCTTTCAGCAAGTTTAGCATTAAACGCCTCCTTTTGTATATAAACCCTCCAAGGGATTGGACTTTGCTTAATAACATAAATAGGAATCTTAAAAAACTCCGCCACTTTAGAAAAAATATAACTCACCACTTCGTGAGGTGTATTATGATGAATTACACAATCGATCTTATGACGTAATAATTGATCAATACACCTATAGATTACACGTTCAGCATATAGGTCTATTTCATACAAACTTTTTGCGCTTATTTTCCTTCTTAAAATATGATAAGTTGAGCTATCATTCATTACATAACGTACAATATCGGGATACGCTAGTGAGCCAGTCTGATTCAAAGGAGAGTTGTAATCTATACTTATATCCTGATCAATGTCGCAATGCTCTGTATCAATGAATTTTTCCCATTTTTTCAGCAATTGCTTATTACTGAAAAGCACTTTTATTTGTGTTGAATAGCTTAGTAAGCTATCTGTATAAATGATATTACCAGGAAATAGAGCAACTCTTAACGACATTGTATGACTAATCAATAAACTCAACCAAATTTAACAGACCTAAACTCTACCTTTATTATTACAGAATAACTAAGAGCGCTTCAGAAGCATTCTTCAGATGTGCATTATAATCCGCAAAACTACCCTTATATGAATGCATATTTACACTATAACTTAGAAGGTATTCAAAGTAAGATTCAACCTGAGAAATATTTGGTTTGACCTCATCAGATACAATCTGCTCTAAAAGCTCTCTGTCTTGCCAGACTTCATCAATATGGTAGGCCCCTGGCATTTTTTTATACACTGCATTCCCAAAATAGATGCAACATTTACCTCTAATTACAGCTTCAATACCGACCGTGCCAGTAATTGTAGATATAAATAAAGCCCCATCCAATAAATCAAAAGGGTTCTGAAGAGGTGAAGATAACACCACCCCCTTCATCATAGAAATTTCATTATAAAACGAATTGGGCCTAAATTTCTTTATGAATTTATTCCTATAGGTTGACGGGTGTTCCCGCACCACTAATTTCACATCTTCTGGTAAAATTGACCTAAGGCTCTGAATGGCCAATAGTTGTTGATTAAAAATATCGCCTTCAGGTAAAGTCGTTCTTTCTGGTTGATAATGGAGAAAAAAAACAACATAGCGATCAAAAGGACTAACCTCTGTGGATTTTGAATTAAGTAAACGGAGCGTCTTATATTTACTAGTTGAGTTCCTCATGTAATTGATCGAAAATCTGTTCTTGATTAATCGTCTGATTTCCTTCTTCCAACTCCATAGATTACCATCATATTTAACATACCTCTCCTTCTCATATTCAGGAATAGCATCGCTATAAGTTCCCCCTAATGACTTAATATAGTTGCCTACTGATTCAGCTAAACCGTTTGGATGCTTATTCAAAGATAATTCTAACGGATAGGCATCTCTCCCTAATCCCAATTCAATTGTTGCCCCCCACGGAATAGCGGATTGCCTAATATTTAAAATGGGAATACTTAGCGCCTTTGCACACTCAAACAGTATATAATTATGGGGGCTGTGAGGAGTATCATGAATGACCATTAAATCAATATTGTGTTCAGTAAGAAGACATACAGATTTGATGATAAACTGATTAATGAGCATATCTTGCTCTGGTAGGCTCTTTGTATTAAAAAAAAGATTCCTGTCTAGTATATGATAAAGATTGTACTGATTGAATAATTGCCTTTGAATATCAATTAGGTTATTAATTTTCGATAGGGCTTGCCTATATGAATCAAAATTAAAGTCAGAATAAAACAGCTCCTCAACATCAACTAGATTTTCATTTGGTAATTTCGCCCAGCCATGATCATAGCCTTCGCTAAATAATGCCAGTTCAATTTTATCTGACTGTAAATAACCCTCATGAAATGGAAGATCATTAATTCTAATGGCAATGTTCCTAAAGTCGCCTAATTGTCTGTAGTCCATGTATAAGGTCTTTTAAGCTGTAGAAAAACTGAATAGATCAACATCTTTACTTTCTACACCTCCCTTTCTATTCTATTAAAGTACGTGATAACGCAGTTCCTCTATCCAAATCTGTATCAACAGTTTTACCTAAAAGCACACTCAAATATTTAGGGTGTAGCCCAAAGCCTGGTCTAATACTCCTGACATTTTCTTCGGTAATTACTTCTCCAGCCTTAATGTCCTTTACCACATAAAGTGACCTGCTGAAGTCCTTTCCCTTTTTCTGCTTTTCTGTTAAGGTGTAATCTATCCTACCAATGGCCGACTCAGCTTCGCGAACTGCTTTTACCATCGCGCTAAACTCTTCTTCATTCATGGAAAAGGAAGCATCAGGCCCTCCTATTGAACGATCGAGGATGAAATGCTTTTCAATGATTTTTGCTCCAAAACATGTGGCAACTACAGGCGCAGTAGCCCCCATCGTATGATCTGATAAACCAGAAATGACTCCATAGCGTTCTGCCAAATCTCTCACCATCACCATATTGGCTTCATTAATCGGAGCGGGGTAACTAGAAGTACATTTCAACAACGCAATATCATTGTTGCCCATTCTACGGCATGCGTCAAGTGCCAATTCAATATCGGCTTGTTCCGCTATTCCTGTTGAAAGAATAACAGGTTTGCCTTTGGAGGCAACATACTCTATTAGTGGAATATCTGTAATTTCGAAAGAAGCAATTTTATAGGCTGGTACTTCTAACTCTTCTAAAAAATCAACCGCTGTTTTATCAAACGGTGATGAAAAACAAATTAAACCTTCTTCTTTGGCTACCTCAAAAAGTTCTTTATGCCATTCCCATGGTGTATAAGCTTCTTTATACAGGTCATAAAGTTTTCTCCCTCCCCAGACTGTATCCTTAATAATGAAGTCGTCCTTATCGCAATCAATGGTTATAGTATCAGCCGTATAGGTTTGAAACTTAATTGCGTCAGCACCAGCTCTTTTTGCAGCCTTTATGGTTTCGATAGCTGTATCTAAACTCCCGTTATGGTTTGCCGATAATTCAGCAATTATGAACACAGAAGATGCATTACTTATTTCAAAAGTGCCTATTTTCATATAACCTTTATTTTGTAAATGAGAGGATCTGACTGATTGCTTTCCAACTCAAACGCCAACTTTTCGAACAATAAACAAGACACTCTATTCTCCTTAAATACTTTACCCAAAAGGGTTTTAATCCTCGAATCTTTTTTGGCAGAGTTCACCCCTTCTCTAAGCAGCTTGCCCCCCAACCCTTTTCCATGAAATCCTGAAGAGAGAAGATAACTTATGGTTCCGACTCCATTTTGGTCAATGTCAACCCTAAAAGATCCTACTGCAACATTCGCGTTATAAGCAATAAAGTAAAGACAATTTGAGTCACTTAATTTAGAGGAAAACCAATCACAATGTTCTTGATATGAAATTTGATTCTTCGAAATTGAATACCTTCTTACATTTTTGTCAGACGCCCACTTGTAGGTCAACTGAACATCATCAAACTCCGCTGGTTTAAGTGTAACTAATGAATTGAATTTAGAATGTATCACGACATCTTTAAAAGCACCATCAAAAAAGCAATGGTCTTTCAGCCTAACTTCATTAAGAAACCCGCTTTCATCGAGAGCTGAATACAGTTTTGGTCTTAAATCAAAAGCGTAGGTGAATATTTTCTTTAATCCAAGCCCCATAAATGCCACTTTTTCAATCAAGTCCAAATAGGTCTTCCAATGAAGTTCAAAGGAATTTTCTTCAAGTTGGGTATTCATGACAAATGAAATTTCAGCATTCCTATCCACCCAATTAATATGAACAAGGCCGCCATAACCAATGCAATTCCCGTTTTTCAAATAAGAAAACAGTATTTGATTGGGCTGTTCTTCATTAAATAATCCCGAAACTACAGTAGAAAAATAACGATCTTGATCTTGTTCTGAAAGAGGTTTAGACTGACGAAGATGATAAATCTGTTCATTTCGCCACTTCATAATATCGTAGCGGTCTTCTTCCCGTATTGGAACAAGCGAATACTCTCCATCAGTAAAAACTTGATTATTTAAAACTTTGTATTCTCTCAACATTGACTAATTCAACCTCTTAAAACCACCATGACATACAGGGCTCTCTAACAATGAATTTATATCTGCATCACCCTTTTCGCAAACTGAAACAGTATTGAAAATCGATTCCAGTTCATCGAAATAGCGATTCACAAGCTCAGGTTTATGTTCTGTGCAAACATATACACTATTCGAAGCTAGAATACCTTTTTTGAGCATTTCTTGGGTGATAAAGGTTTTATATTTCAACCAGTCTTCAGAAGCTATTGAAAAAGAGGTAAGTGCTGGAAGGCCTGCCGTATTGATATCAAGATTGTATTTTTTACCTAAATCAGCCCAACGTTGTGTGATATTACTTCCAATCTCAGTGATCGTTTCCCAAGACTTAATTTTTTCCATTACATCCAAAGTAGCTAAGGCCGCTGATGGGCCAATTCTCTCTGTCCAAAAAGTACTGCTGATAAAAGTTTTCTGAGCAGCTTCCATTACAGAGCGTCTACCCAATACTGCAGTTATCCCATAACCATTACCCAAAGCTTTACCGAACATACACATATCGGGTTCAACGCCATACATCTTGTGCAAACCGCCAAAAGTTTGTCTAAATCCAGAAGTACATTCATCAAAAATAAGTACAATCTTATTTTGGGTCGCCAGTTTCCTCACCTCTTCTAAGAAACCATTCTCTGGCCCCATGTTTCTAGACACTTCCATTTTAATGACCCCTAAATCTGGGTTATTATTCACCAAAGATTTCAAGCCCTCGATGTCATTATAGTTAAATGGAAGTACAGTGTTCTTTAAATTCCTTGGTACTCCTCCAGGGTTTAGCCCCGGTAAAAGATGTCCGTCTAAACCGTCAGTCTCCCCTAAATTTGCAGAAAGATACCAGTCATGCCAGCCATGATAGCCACATATAGCGACTTTGTCCTTGCCTGAAGCAGCCCTGGCAATACGGATTGCAATAGCATTGGCTTCACCACCACTTCGTGCCAGCCTTACCATATCGCCCCAAGGGTGTAACTCAACTAACTTTTCAGCCAAATAAACTTCCTCAGGACAATTGAAGGTAGACATATTCCCTTGGCATACCACTCTTCTTACTTCATCATCAACCGTTTCGTTTCCATAGCCCAGAATGTTGGTGCCAATCCCCATAATGGACATATCCAAATATTGGTTATCGTCTAAATCCCAAACCTGACAACCTTTGGCTCTACTGAAGTATGAAGGCCACTTTTCTGGCAGAAACATTTCTGGCCTTTTTGATAACAACATTGTCCCTCCCGGGATCAACATTTTTGCTTTTTTATATAAATCTTGACCTGTCCCCATGATCTTGCTATTTTTCCTTTTCCAATGATTTTAAATACCCTTCATTTCTAAAAATCGATTGGTTTCTAAATTTGTCAGGGTGCTTCAATATATGTTGTGTATATGTGTCCCAAGTTTCATTGAGCCCGAGGTCATTGATTAACGTTTCCATTGCATCAAAATCTTTCTGCTCATCGACAGTCATTCTAATTTGGTTGTAATTCTTAACACAGTCTAAATTCTGAGCCTTAAAAAGTTCACCTCCCATAAAATCCGTATTCCTCCTTATATATGGAGTAACATGTTCTCGATCAGATTGAAGTTTAGCGTCTAGCCAAGCCTTTTTTAAAACGTTAAAGGAAAAAACTTCAATGTCCTGTCCATCTGGATATAGCTCTTTAAGAATGTTCGCCCCATAGTCCAAATTATTATTAGTAGTCAGTTCAATCACCTCATCGATCAACTTAGCATCAATTAATGGGCAGTCTGACGTCACCCTTACCACATAATCTGGTGCAAATTCTTTTACGCTTTGATAAAACCTATCTAATACATCATCGGTAGAACCCTGAAATACATCTACGGACATACCCTTTCCTATTTCTACAATCTGTTCTACTCCTTCTTCGAAAGTGGTGGCCACAATAATTTTTGAGCCCAATTTCGATTTTTTAAGGCGTGAAAGGTGAATCTGAAGTAAACTTTGGTTATTTATCTCTTTCAAGACTTTACTCGGTAATCTGGAGCTACCAATTCTAGCTTGTGTTACAATGATCACCTTCATCAGTTCCAGTTAACAGGATTAAGTAAAGAGACTTCTTCAACCATTAAGTTGTCTATTATTTCAAAATGTGATTCCAGATTTTGAGTTTGGGCCCACAGCATATTTTGCTCTAACTGATTTAAACTATCTACACCAATCAAAACACCATCGATATAGGGTTTTGAGAGTGCATAACTAAGCGCCAAAGCTCCAATACTGATGCCAGCATCTTTTGAAATACCATGAATGACTCCTAACTCCTTTCTGAGTGGCCTTAATCTTTCCGGAAGCTCTCTATCTTCCATAAAAAATAGCCCTTGTAAATAAGCAGATCTTGTATGAACCTCTTTGTTATGTTCCTTACACTTCTTTAACGCTTCGCCCCTGAGTAAATGATTATCTAATAAATTGAAGGGGCCCTGAACCAAGTCAACATTTGTATCGGACGCGACAGCAGCCAACTCCTCGTTAGTATAAACAGAAACCCCCAGCTTATTAAAACCTTTCCCCTTCTGTGAACTTAAAAGTTCGTAGAGTTCCCCTTTCGTATTCAAATAATCTCCATAAGAGTGAAACATCAGGGTGTCAATCCTCCCAATACCTAAGTTGATATGACTATTCTTGAGTGAGGTTTCCCAAGTTATCCCGTCTTTTAAAGCGAGCTTGGTGATGACATTGAATGGGTTTTGATCTTTTGACTTAATGAAATCCCCTATCACTCGTTCAGATGAGCCATATGCGGCTGCCGTATCCAAAGTTCTTACGCCAGCTTTTAATGCTAAATCAAGAATTTCATGAGCTTCATCAGTACTCATTTGCCCCAATTTATTGTTCACTCCATAGTTCAGCCCAAATTGAACTGTTCCTAATATAAGTTTACTTATAGCTTGCACTAGTATCCTTCTTTAACAAAGAAATGCTGTATTTATCATGGTAGTCATCTGATGCATCACGCTTTTTCTCAGAGTGGCTCCATGTTGACTTATCCAGTAAATAATACAGCTTTGAGGCTGTAAATACCTCATCATAATTCTGTTTGAAGGAAAAGGCACTAAAGCTTTGAATGTGCTGATATGCATTCATTAGTGCCTTTTCAGAGAAGAAGTCCACGATAATCAAAACTCCACCATTCTTTAAAACTCGATCTATCTCGGCTATCACTTTAAAAAGTATTGTTCTATCCACAACGTAAAATACAAAGCCTACAATGACAACATCCATAGATTCATCATCGTATTCACTCAAGTTGTCAGCCGTTCCATTCAAAAAATTAACCTTGGGGTAGTGTTCCTTTCCGTAATTGATGGCTTCTGTAGATGGTTCTACACCATAAACTTCACAATCAGAGAACCTAGACCTGATACCTTCCAGTCTATAACCAGCAGAACAGCCTATCTCCAAGACACTGGCAGGCTTTAACCCATATTCATCTATTAACCCAACCACCCTATCATTCTTATGAGAGTAATTAGAAATAACTTTTAAGTTTCTTTCAAACCAAGCATTGGCTTCGTAGGCCAAAAAAGCCTCTTTTTGACTAGATTTCATGGAAATTAAATATGGTTTCTATAACGAACTCTAACTCACTACCCGACAACGTTGGATACATTGGCAGGCTTATACATTTGGAATAATACGCTTCTGAAAAAGGCATGTCCCCTTCCTTCCAGCCATATTGTTGGTAATAAGGCATTAAATGACAGGGGATATAATGGATTTGGGCAAATATGCCTCTCGTTCGGAGGTGATTATAGAGCCCCAAACGATCTTCTACTTCAATGACATAAAGATGATAGGCATGACCTTCTACTACCCCTGATTGGCCTTTAATAAAGGTCTTATCTTTGAATGCTTCAAAATAAACCCCTGCAATTTCTTTTCTCCTTTCTAATCCACTATCAGCTCTTTTCAATTGACTGAGTCCCAATGCGGCTTGGAAGTCCGTTAGGCGATAATTATAACCTAAAGTTTGCATTTCCATATACCAAAGAGGGTATTGGGTATTGGGTATTGGGTATTGGGTAGCACCTACTGCTAGCTCAATGCTGTTCTGAAATTGGGAAGTATCTTTCGTGATACCGTGGGTTCGCAGCATCAATAGTTTGTCATAAAGGGCCTTGTCATTAGTGGTAATCATTCCACCTTCTCCTGCAGCAATATGCTTTACTGGATGAAAAGAGAAAATGGCCAAATCAGCAAAATTTCCATTCCCACAATTTTGTTGTCCATTCTTTGAATCCACAAAGTATCCACCAGGTGCATGACAGGCATCTTCAATAATCCAAAGTTCAAATTCATCCGCCAATTGTCGGAAAGCTTCTAGATCATTTGCCCTTCCTGCAAAGTCAACTAGAATAATGCCTTGGTAAGTACCTTTGGGTGATGCCTCAAGAAGTGATCTTACCTTCTCTAAATCTAAAAGGTAGGTTTCAGGATCAATATCTGAAAAAACAACTTCCCCACCACAGTAACGTACGCAATTAGCGGAAGCAGCGAAGGTAATGGGAGTCGTAATGACCTTATCGCCCTCCTTTACGCCTAGTGCTAAGGTGCATAAATGGAGAGCTGCTGTGCCATTGGCAACAGCCACAGCATATTTACTTCCCAAGTAACTGGCAAAAGCGGCTTCAAAGGTTGCAATTTGTGGTCCTTGGGTAAGGTAATCAGACTTTAACACCGCAACCACTGCCTGAATATCTTCTTCAGTGATGTTTTGTCTACCGTATGGAATACTAGCACTCATTATACTTCAAAATCAGGATCCACATGTTCATGGATCAGTGAACGTAAACTTTCAATCGTTTCCCACTCCGTATTTTCACCCGAAGTATAACTAAAGCCTTTCTCAACTTTTTGGTGATTGTTTTGCTCTAAAAAATCTCTTAATGGACGCGCAGGCACTGTGGGTACAATAACATAATATTTACCCAAGTCATAGGTGTTGTATGAGTCTGATGAAGTGATCATCTCTTCATGCACCTTTTCTCCTGGGCGGATCCCTATGATTGGCTTTTCACATTCGGGACCAATGGCTTCGGCTACATCCATAATACGATAGGATGGGATTTTCGGAACAAATAATTCGCCTCCCAGCGCATGCTCCATAGCATGCATCACCATATCCACCCCACCTTGCAAACTGATATTAAAGCGGGTCATATTAGCGTCCGTAATCGGTAGCACTCCAGTTGGCTTCTTATTGATGAAAAATGGAATTACTGACCCATTAGACCCCATCACATTACCGTAACGCACCACAGAAAACCTAATAGGGTTTGCTCCCTTAATGTTATTGGCAGCAATAAACAGCTTGTCTGAAGTAAGTTTAGTTGCACCATATAAATTAATTGGAGCGCAAGCTTTGTCGGTAGAAAGCGCCACAACCCTTTGTACATTAGTTGCCAAGCAAGCATTGATTACATTTTGGGCACCATCCACATTCGTTTTAATACACTCCTCGGGGTTGTACTCAGCAATATGCACATGCTTCATCGCGGCTGCATGGATTACAAAATCCACTTGCTGAAATGCCCTTTTTAATCGTTCATAATCCCTAACATCACCAATAAAATAGCGAATTTGGGGATACTCACTTTCAGGGAACTCCTGAGCCATTTGGAATTGCTTCTGCTCATCCCTACTAAAAATAATCAACTTCTTAATTTCAGGGTATTCAGATAGGATATGCTTTGTAAGGGCTTTCCCTAGTGAACCTGTCCCTCCAGTAATGAGTATTGTTTTTTCCTTATACATTAATCTCTTTTTAATCTCAAAATTCTTGTAATTCAACCATTCTCTTAAACATAGGTGAATTGGACTTGAGGGTTTCAAAATCTCCAATCTTATCGATTTCCCCTCTAGACATTAGGACAACTCTATCTGCATTTCTAATGGTAGATAACCTATGAGCCACAACTAGTATAGTAATTTGCCCTTTCAACATGTCTATATTATTTTGAATATCCTTCTCAGTTTCTGAATCCAAGGCAGAAGTTGCTTCATCCAAAATTAACAGGTCAACTTCTTTAAACAACTCCCTAGCAATAGAAATTCTTTGTTTTTGTCCTCCGCTTACATTTACCCCATTGCTCCCCAAAAGAGTGTCGCTTCCCTGCTCCAGGTCAGCAATATAAGATGAGATTGAAGCCTTTTTAATACTATCCTCAAATTTAGCCTTATTAGAATCATTTGGTTCCGCCCAAAAAGTAATGTTATTGAAAATAGTATCATTAAAAATAACAGGCTCTTGAGTGATGTATCCAACCCTCGTCTGAAATGTTCTTAAATCCAAAGCACTAGTATCATTCCCGTCTATTTTAAAACTACCACTGTCTATTGGCATAAGGCCAGCAATTACATTTACCAGTGTTGTCTTTCCACTGCCGCTCTCGCCAACGAAGGCAATGGTTTCATTTCTTTTTATCGTAAGACTGACATCTTTCAACACCCTTACATCTCCATAACTAAAAGACAAACCTATTATTTCTATTTCATGCTTCAAACGCTCAAAAATCCCCTTACCATAGCTTTCTGTATTTTTCAACAGATACGACTGAAAATCAATCATATTAGACAAGGAGCCAATTCTAGCTATAAATTTATTCCATTCATTCTGCATTGCCATTAAAGCACCTAGTGATCTATAAAAAAAAAGCAAACTAATCAGAATTGGACCTAAAGGCTCTTTAAAGAACATACTTTCAATAAGAATTACCAATGATACCACAACAACAAGGATGGGTTCTTTCAATGCCATCAAAACTGCACTAAGGATGCCTATCTTTTTATTCTGAACCTCCACATCCAAGGTCGTTTTCCTTATACGTTCACTAAAAGTCCTTATCAAAGCTGTTGCTTTTAAATACTTGAAATTTTGAGTGAACTGAATCAAATAACTCTCTAGAACATGAGAAAGGTTGGTTACCTCATAAGATGCTTCTCTTGTTCGTTTATAAACACTCCTATATAAGATGTTCGTGATTAACGCCCCGATAATAACTAATACGGCAAATTGTGCATTCACATACAGGGCAAAACTCATATACACCAAAACCATAACGATCTGTTGTATTACAGCAAAATAGGAGTGATAAGCACTAACAACACGACCAACTTCACCTGTCATAGTGTTCTGAATTCGTCCAATATCGGTTTGAATGAATGATTTATAGGCCAATTGGTTCATGTCATCAATTAAACCCAGTCTTAGTTTTCTTACATAGTATTGTTGGGTTTTTACGTTATACGCCTCACTCCAAAATTTGAACAAACCCTTCAGCCCAAAAAACGTACAGAGAAAGAATAAAACCACCGTTAAGTTAAAAGGGACACCCATTGAACTTATCATATCAGGAAGAAACTGGAGTGGCCCCAATTCTGAAGGTGCCAAATCATTCTCCTCATTAATCATCTGAAGCAATGGTAAAAACATTGCCAAACCAAAACCATCCAATACACCTACAAAAATATTTAGGAGAACGGAAACAAATATCCTATATGACAGGTACTTATAGAAGTAGACGAAATACTTTATTTTCCCTACAATGAAAGACTCTGTTAACCCATTACCCAAACTCATTAAATGTTTTTATTTTATAATTATAAATTAAGCAATTCAAGGCTATTTATTTAGTGATTGGTTTGCCACAATTAGTTCATTAGCCGATGAGCACCCTTAAAACAACACATGAAACACATGAAATTAACCTGAAAACTCGCTATAATAATGACTCTCGTTCAATAGAGTATACTTAAAAAAACACTAAAGACTATAGTCAATCATCACTTAATATACTTTAGAAAGCTCCAGTTTAGTCATAACCACTATCTAGAGTACAGAAGCTAATAATGTAGCCAGAACGCCAGATAATATACATGATTTTCAAAAGATTCTATTAAAAAAAGACTTGGATTTAACTCTTTGGGCAAATTTCCATATTTCAACATGGTCAGACCACAAATACTGAATAATGGCTTAGTAACGACAGCGAGAACCCTTCATTACTTTTTAGTTAACCTTTTGATCAAACTCTTTGACTTATTCATTGGGGACTCTTCATAATATCCATCACCATATTGATTACCATAGCCGTAACCGTAACCGTAACCGTAACCGTAGCCGTAGCCGTAGCCGTAATTGTAACCGTAACCATAGCCTGTACGGGATTTAAAATCATTAAGGATCAAAGCCATATTTTTAACAATTCCCTTTTCAATATATTCATTCAATGGCTTCAAGGAATCTTGTTGGGTATATAAATGACGGACTAAATACAGACTAATATCTGCATATTTAAGGAGATTAAAAGTATCCGAAACTATCCCAATTGGAGGTGTATCAATAATAATGATTTCATACTTAGACTTTAAGTAAGCCATCAGTTTTTCCATTTTCTGCCCCATCAAAAGTTCCGCGGGGTTGGGCGGTACTGGCCCTCCAAAAATGACATCTAAATTATTAAACTCAGTATGCACCACAATGTCCTCCATTTCAACAAAGCCACCCAAGTAATTAGAAACACCAATATCATTGGTTAAACCAAAGTCGTCAAATAACTTAGGCTTTCTTAAATCCAAACCAAGGAGCAGCGTTTTCTTTCCGCTAATAGCCATGATGGAAGCTAAATTAGTGGAACAGAACGATTTACCTTCACCAGAAGATCCTGAAGTCACCAGAATGGTTTGTAGTTCTTTTTCACTACTAAAATATTGAAGATTGGAGCGTAAGGATCGGAAAGTTTCTGCAATGATTGACTTAGGCTTATCAAAAATGGCCAAATTGGATTTTTGTTCATTGTGACCTATCACACCAATAATGGGAATAGAGGTGATTCGCTCAATCTGCCCCCTTGTTTCAATTCGATTGAAAGTAAGCTCTCTGATTACAATGAATAACAACGGAATAATAAAGCCCAAAGCCCCTCCTACCAAATAATTCATCTTGTAATTCGGGAAAAATGGACTAGAAGGTAATACTGCAGGATCGACAACCTCAGAGTTGGCCACATTCGAAGCCGATACGATTGCCGCCTCTTGTCGCTTTTGTAGCAGGCTGGTATAGATACCATTAACAATATTAAATTTTCTCTCTATTTCTAAATAACCTCTTTCAACATCTGGATATTCCGTAAAATCAGTATCTACAAGTTCATTTTCGTCTTTAAGTGACTTAAGTTGACCTTCTAATTCGTCAATCTTAAGCTTAACGTAGCTTTTTAGGTTCTTCTTAACTTGGCCAATCTGTTCATCCAAAGTCTTTATAGTACTATTATATGTTTCTAAATATTGAAGTAATCCAGATCGCTGCAACGTTAATTCACTAATCTGATCTGTAAATTGATTCATGTATACATCCTCAATCCCATACAATGACGGTGAGATAAGGTCTTGAAGACTATCATTATTTTCAATTTTATTTAGGGATTCATTTAGAAACTTAACCTGTCTTTCAATCTTCCTTATTTCAAAATCTGATTCATTTATTTTAGCCAAAAGTTCAGCCCCTTTACTCCCTAAGTCTAGGAATCTATTCTTAATTCGATACGCTGACCGCTCCGAATTCAAGGTTTTTAGCTGCCCATCAAGGGTGTCCATTTGAGCATCTATAAATGCAATGGTTTTTTCAGCCTTACTGTTTTTAAGAGTAAGTTCCCTTTTTTGATATACCTCTAATAATTTATTAAGAAAATCAGCACCCTTTTGGGGCACATCTGTAGTAAGTGTAAGAACAGCAATGGAACTAAAGGCCTTCAAGTAGGTTACGTTCAATCGACTCTGAAAACTATCAATCAAACTTGTCCTACTATGAATTTTGAAAAAATATGTTTTTCCAGACAGGTTTGTGTAATTACCAAATTCAAGTTTAAACCTATATTGATTACTCTCTATCCAACCATCAGGACGAAAGAGTATTGGAGACTCTACCTCCTCGTCTCCTGACTTACTAATACTGAACTGATTTCCCTCATAAAAAACAAGTTTCCATTCTTGATCATAGGGTTGTGTGTGCCCCTTATCATATTTTATGGAAAAAGGTAATGTTTTGTATTCTTCAATCGTCTTAATCCTCCCCTTCGAATAATACGAGACATCAAAATCAAGAGTATCTAAAGCGTCACTTGTTAAAGGTTTTGCTTTCAAAATCTCTATCTCATTTAAAAATACCGCTCCAAAATCAAAACTAAACTGCGCTAAAATACTCTCGTCAATGTCCCGGTTTTTCTCAGGAATTAAGATGGTACTTCTGACACTAAACCTCTCTGTCGTATAGCGGTGGTAGATATATACCGTAAGTAACAATATAAAAACCGAGATAATAAACAAAGGCCATAAACGGATATACTTAAATACTGCCTCTTTTATGTCAAAAGCTGCTGCTTTCGTTTTATTCTCTCCTTGACCAAAAAGCTCTTCGAAATCTTCCATTCTCTTATTTACTTGTTAAACTGATCAGGAAGATTCCTGTGGAAATCAATCCAACAACCACACCCAACTGTGAAAGAAAATTATCACCAGCTCCAATTTCCCGTAGTTTTAACGGTGGAGCATAAATAATATCTCCTGGTTTGACATACCAAAACTCGGTAAGCATTAAGTCCCTTTTTGTCACATCAATTTCATGCCATTTCACGCCACCTTCATAATTTCTTAACACTTGCACTTTCTGTCGATCGGCATTAATACTAAAGCCACCAGCATTAGCAATTGCCTCTAAGAGATTCGCCTCACTACCTGCGATTACTTGCTGCCCGCCCGTGATCTCTCCTGTAGTTGTATACCTGATCCCCGCTAAACTTACATTTACAGAAATATCTTTGATCCCTTTCCCTTTGCTTATGACGCGTTCCAAACTATCCTTCAGCGCCTTAGTAGATAAACCAGCAGCCTTAAGTGGTTCTAAAGTGTTTATGAGCAAATAACCATTATTGTCAATTACAAAAGTTTGACCTGATGATTGACCCACCCCTTGCCCTTGCTGTCCAGAACCTGATGTAGGCAAAACATCCGCAGTAGATTGCCTAAAAGGCTCAACTGCCGACTCAACATTAGAAAAGAAGTTAATGGATATGATATCTCTCGGTTGCAAGAAATATTCTGATCTAGGAGGAGTTATGAGGGTATCCAGACCTAATTCCTCAACCCCACCCTTATTCTGGAACAGAATCACCTTCTCATTGGGAATACACGAAGACACTATTGCAATTAACACAACCA